>Ga0180223_1000100_pt1 | contig 181585 bp, 155 predicted proteins | sample eDN5th30CKraftOP_FD_151337 | JGI IMG/M metagenome (GOLD analysis project Ga0180223, IMG submission 151337) | Enriched Organic Plus compost microbial communities from Emeryville, California, USA - eDNA 5th pass 30_C Kraft OP (version 2) (version 2) ...
CGGTCAGCTGCTTGGCGACGATCTTGAGGACGATGACCCGGTTCTTCGACACGCCTCGACTGTGACCCATGTCCCGACTCACCAGAGACCTATCAAGTGAGACCTATGTCGTGACCCCAGACACCCCTAGCTCCACGTCTGACGTTCTCTCACGACGAAGGCCCGACCGATGGTCGGGCCTTCGTCGTCTCCAGGAGTCGCCCCTCCCGGGTGCTGGTGTCCGGGTCGGAGTCGCCTCGCGGACGGGCCTGCAGGGTCCCGGCTCGCGCTCAGGGCGCCCACTCGGCGTGGGTCAACGAGATCTCCTCGGTCATGTCCGCCAGGAAACGGATCACGGTCTCCCGCTCCTCGCTGCCGAGGCGGGCCGCAGCACGGACCCGTCGTGCCTGGTGCTTGCCGACCGTCTGCGTGGCGGAGGCCTCGGTCTCGGGAGTCACGACGATCGAGAACGCCCTGCGGTCGAGCGGGTGGGCGGTGCGCACGACATGCCCGTCCCGCTCCAGGCGGTCCAGCAGCTTGGTCATGGACGCGGGGGAGATGCCCAGGTGGGCGGCGAGCCTGCTCGGGGTGACGAGCTCCCCGCGGTGCTTCGCCATGATCAGGTAGTGCAGGGCGCGCATGTGCTGCGCGCTCAGCCGCATGTACTTCTCCGACGCCTCGGACGCCGCCCGCTCCGCCTCGCGCAGGTCGGCGAGCGCTTTCATCAGTCTGCTGATCTGATGGAGGTCCTGGGGCGACAACGACGACCGGTCCACGAGCTCCGCCCGGGGATCGACGGACTCCAGGTCGTAGAGGTTCTCTGCGACGACGTCGGCAGCGTTGCGACGTCCGCTCTCGATCATGCCTCGATCCTACGCCGAAGGGGCCGTTATCAGCATATAATCAACCATGGTTAACTATTTCCTTTGGTTTAAAGTAGTCCACGTACAAGTTTTCCGAGGAGAGGAGCGTCGATGTCGGGACCTGAGCTGGTGGTGCTCCTCGACGAGGCGGGGGCGCCCGCGGGCAGCGCGCTGAAGTCGGTCGTGCACGGCGCCTCCACGCCGTTGCACCTCGCGTTCTCCTGCTACCTGCTGGACGGAGCAGGACGGGTGCTGGTGACCCGACGCGCTCTGTCGAAGCAGACCTGGCCAGGAGTGTGGACCAACTCCTTCTGCGGGCACCCCGGGCCGGGGGAGGAGGCGGAGTCCGCGGTGCGGCGCAGGGCGCGGGACGAGCTCGGGGCGTCGGTGGGCTCGATCAGGGTCGTGCTTCCCCGCTTCCGCTACCGTGCGGTGGACGCGGGCGGGACCGAGGAGAACGAGATCTGCCCGGTGTTCGTCGCACGGTTGGAGAGCGAGGTCGATCCCCGTCCGGACGAGGTCGCGGACTGGGCCTGGGTGCCACCCGCGGACCTCCACGAGGCGGTGTCGCGCGTGCCCTTCGTGTTCAGCCCCTGGATGCGTGAGCAGCTCCCGCTCCTGCACGCTGCGGCCGCCTTCGCGGGGCGCGGCGCATGATCCGCGACGTCGTCGACCGCGGCGACCTCGGGGCACGCGCGCTGCCGGAGGTCGAGGGAGAGGTGCGCCGCCTGTTCGAGGCGCGGCGCCTGCGCGCCGTGGCCTACGGCGAGCCGTTCGCGACGCTGTGGGACGCCGCCGGGGAGTGCGTGCTCGGCGGCAAGATGCTGCGTCCGGGACTGCTCCTGGGGGCGTTCGACGCGATCGCCGCCGACGGAGAGGCGCAGGCCGGCAGGCCCGCGGCGGTCCGGATCGCCGCGGGCGTCGAGCTCTTGCACTACGCGTTCCTCCTCCACGACGACGTCATCGACGGAGACCTGGTCAGGAGAGGCCGGCCCAACCTCGTCGGGACGATCCTGAACCAGCGTGACGCCGCGGCTCCCGACCTCGATCAGGCGGCCTGCGATGGCGCGGGACCGGGGCGCCGCCACTGGGCGACCACGAGCGGCATGCTGGTGGGGGACATGCTGCTCTCCGACGCCCACCAGGTCTTCGCGCGCGAGAGGCTGCCGACGGGGGCGCGGGAGAGGCTGCTCGAGCTGCTGGACCAGGTGATCACGGCCTCCATCGTGGGCGAGCACCTCGACGTCGGGCTGAGCGACGGCATGGTGCCTCCGGAGCTCGCCACCACGATGCTGATGACGGAGCTGAAGACGGCGGCCTACACCTTCGAGCTGCCGCTCAGGGCCGCGGCGATCCTGGCGCGGTCCACCCCCGAGGTCGAGCGGCTGTCGGCGGAGGCGGGAAGGCATCTCGGTGTCGCCTTCCAGCTGCAGGACGACCTTCTCTCGGTGTTCGGCAGGGCCGAGGAGCACGGCAAGGACCCGTTCTCGGACCTCCGCGAGCGCAAGGAGACGGCGATCATCGCCTTCGCGCGCTCCACCGCCTCCTGGGAGCGCATCGACGCCGCGCTGGCGCGTCCCGTCCTCGGCGACGAGGACGCCCGCCACGTGCGCGCCCTCCTCGTCGAGTGCGGCGCGGAGCGCTTCACCCGCTCGCTCGTCGCCGACGAGATCCTCGCGAGCCGTGAGCTGCTCGCCTCCTCGGCCGGTCTCCTTCCGCCAGACCTCCTGCGGTTCCTCGCCGACCTCACGGTCTCGATCGAGGAGCGGCGGTCATGACGCACTCGGCCGACGCGATGACACCGCTCGAGCGATACACGGTCGTGTCCGAGCAGGCGGCAGACAGGGTCATCCGGGGCTACTCGACGTCGTTCGGGACGGCGACCCGACTGCTCGGCCCCCAGCACCGGACGCACGTGCGCAACGTCTACGCGCTCGTGCGGGTCGCGGACGAGCTCGTCGACGGTGTCGCCTCGGAGGCCGGCCTGGACGCCCCGGGCCAGCACCTCGCGCTCTCCCGGCTGGAGGCAGAGGTCGACGAGGCGATCACCCGCGGCTACAGCAGCAACCCGATCGTCCATGCCTTCGCGGGCACCGCCCGAGCCGCGGGGATCGGGCAGGAGCTCACCCGTCCCTTCTTCGTGTCCATGCGCACCGACCTCCCCGCACGCACCGCGCGTCCCGTCCCTCAGCCCCTCCCCGCGGAGGGCCTCGACACCTGCTTCGACGACGAGGCCCACGCGCGCTATGTCTACGGCTCCGCCGAGGTGATCGGCCTCATGTGCCTGCGGATCTTCCTCAGGCACGAGGCCCTGCCCCAGGCTCGGCTCGCTCGGCTGGAGCGCGGCGCCCGGAGCCTCGGGGCCGCCTTCCAGAACGTGAACTTCCTGCGGGACCTCGCCGACGACACGGGGCGTCTGCGACGCAGCTATCTCAGCGAGCGCGGCACCATCGACCGCGAGCTGCAGCAGCGCTGGGTCGGCGTCGTGCGCGACCAGCTCACCGAGGCCGCAGCGGTCGTGCCGCTCCTCCCGCGGGACGCGCGCCTCGCGGTGACGTGCGCGCTAGGGCTGTTCGCACGGCTCACGGAGCGTCTCGCGCGGCTCCCCGCCGAGCAGCTGTGCGAGCGCCGGGTGCGCCTCGCGGCTCCGGAGAAGGCGCTGGTGCTCGTGAGAGCCGTCCTCGACACGCGCACGGGTGGCGCCCGGTGACGCGCACCGTCGTCGTCGGGGGCGGGATCGCGGGGTTGGCGACCGCGGCGCTGCTCGCCCACGAGGGGCATCGCGTGACCGTCTTCGAGAAGGCCGGACGGGTCGGTGGGCGAGCCGGCGTGCTCGAGCGCGACGGCTTTCGCTTCGACACCGGACCCTCCTGGTACCTCATGCCGCGCGTGTTCGACCACTTCTTCGACCTCTTGGGGACGACCACGAGCGAACAGCTCGACCTGCGCGTCCTCGACCCCGGCTACCGGGTCTTCGAGGAGCCGGGGAGGGACGCCCCGGGGCGCACGCTCGACGTCCCCCATGGCGCCGAGCGGGTCGCTGCCGTCTTCGACCGCGTCGAGCCGGGCAGCGCCGAGCGGCTGCGCGGCTACCTCTCCTCGGCGGCGCGCGCCTCCGCGCTCGCCGAACGCCGGTTCCTCTACAACCCGTTCACGAGCCCGCGGTCCCTGGTGGCGCCGGAGGTGCTGCGCGCGGCGCCGAGGATGGCCGCCCTGCTGGGCACCAGCCTGCAGCGGTTCGTGGCCCGACAGTTCGCGGACCCGCTGCTGCGTCAGGTGCTCGGGTATCCGGCCGTCTTCCTCGGCACCGACCCTCGCCGTGCACCGGCGATGTACCACCTCATGAGCGCGCTCGACCTCGACGAGGGGGTGCAGTACCCCGTGGGAGGCTTCTGGGGTCTCGTCGAGGCTCTGGCCGCGTTGGCGGGGCGTGCGGGGGCCGAGATCGTGACCGGCACGGAGGTCACCGAGATCGTCACGAGGCGTGAGGGGGGCCGCCTGGCCGTCCACGGTGTCCGCCACCGGTCGGGCCGCGGTGAGCCACGGACCGAGCCCGCGGACCTCGTCGTGTCCGCGGCCGACCTGCACCACACCGAGACGATGCTCCTGCCGCGTGAGGCCCGTAGTTACCCCGAGCCCTGGTGGCGCAGGCGCGTGAGCGGGCCCGGCGCCGTGATCGCCCTGCTCGGCGTGCGTGGTGCGCTGCCGGAGCTCGCCCACCACTCGCTCTTCTTCACGCGCGACTGGGACGCGAACTTCCGGGACATCTTCGGCGACGCCCCTCGGGTGCCCGATCCCGCGTCCCTGTACGTCTGTCGCCCCAGCGCCACCGAGAGCGCGGTCGCCCCGCCCGGCCACGAGAACCTCTTCGTGCTGGTCCCGGTGCCTGCCGACCCCGGCATCGGGGGCGGAGGACTGGACGGCGGCGGCGATCCCCAGGTCGAGAGAGCGGCGGACGCTGCGATCGACGTGGTGTCGCGCTGGGCGGGCGTGGCGGACCTGCGTCGCCGGATCGTGATGCGTCAGACGCTCGGCCCGGCGGACTTCGCCCGCGACTACCACTCGTGGCGTGGCGGGATGCTCGGGCCTGCCCACACGCTGCGGCAGAGCGCCGTCTTCCGGGCCCGGAACCAGTCCAGGCGCGTGCGCGGCCTCTACTACGCCGGAGGGACGACCTCGCCGGGCGTGGGCGTCCCCATGTGCCTGATCAGCGCCGAGCTCGTGCTCAAACGGGTCCGGGCCGACCGTTCGGCGGGACCGACCGCACCACTGGACCGCCCCGAGGCCCGGGGGACGGGAGCATGAGCGGCCCCTGGTACCTGGTCTGCCTGCTGGCCGGGATCCTGTGCATGCTGCTGCTCGATCGCAGGTTCCGGCTCTTCTTCTGGAGGGCACCTGCGGCGGCCGTCCTCGTCACCCTGGCGGGCACGGGCCTCCTGCTGCTGGCGGACGCTGCGGGCATCGCGAGCGGCGTGTTCCTGCGAGGTCCTGCGACGATCGCGTCGGGCGTCGTGCTCGCGCCCGGGCTTCCGCTCGAGGAACCGGTGTTCCTGCTGTTCCTGGTCCTGTGCGTGATGGTGACGTACACGGGCAGCGTCCGGGTGCTCGCCGCCTGGCGAGGGCGGAGGGGAAGATGACCTACGTGCTGCTCGCCGGCGGGCTGCTGATGGTGAGCGTGATCCTCGCGGCGGTGGTCGCCCGGGCGGCCGGCCGGGGCACCGTGCGATGGGGGGCGGTGGCCGCCGCAGCGGGGGTGCTGGTGGGCCTCACGGTGGTCTTCGACAACCTCATGATCCGGCTCGACCTGTTCACCTACGCGCCGCACCTGATCTCGGGGCTGCGGGTGGGGGCGGCCCCGGTGGAGGACCTCGCCTACCCCCTCGCCCTCGTCGTCGTGCTGCCCCCGCTGTGGGCGCTGCTGACCCGCAGCGGTGGGGTGCCGGTGGGAGACCTGCTGCGCCACGCGTTCCTGGTCTCGCGCCCGGTCAGCTGGATCAACACGGCCTTTCCCTTCGCCAGCGCCGTCGTGCTCACCACCCACGAGGTCGACTGGCTGCTTGTGGTCGGCACCTTCTACTACCTGGTGCCGTACAACCTCGCGATGTACGGGATCAACGACGTGTTCGACCACGCGTCGGACGTGAAGAACCCGCGCAAGGGCGGCGTCGAGGGGGCGCTGCTGCCTCCGCGGTTCCATCGCCCGCTGCTGTGGCTCGTGGTCGCGTCGAACGTGCCGTTCCTGCTGGTGCTGCTGGTGGCCGGGTCGCCCGCCGCCCGGGCGGCCGTCGTCGTCAGCAGCGCGGCGGTGGTCGCCTACTCGATCCCCGGGCTGCGCTTCAAGGAACGCCCGGTGATCGACTCGATGACCTCGAGCACGCACTTCGTCAGTCCCGCCGTCGTCGGTCTCGCCCTGGCGGGCGCCCGGTTCGACGGCGGGGTGCTGGTCATCCTCACCTCGTTCTTCCTGTGGGGCATGGCCGCGCACGCCTTCGGTGCGGTGCAGGACATCCTGCCGGACCGCGAGGCGGGCATCGCGTCGATCGCCACCGTGCTCGGGGCGCGACGCACCGTGCGGACCGCGCTCGGGCTCTGGACCGCTGCCGGGGTGCTCGTGCTCGCAGCTCCGTGGCCCGCGCCGCTCGCGGCGCTCGTCGCGGTGCCGTACCTCGCGAACTGCGCCCCGTGGTACGGGGTCAGCGACCGGACGGCCGCCGGCACCAACCGCGCCTGGCGACGGTTCATCTGGCTCAACTACGGCTGCGGGTTCCTGGTCACCCTCCTCATGATCGCCGCCTGGTGAGGCGCGACCCCGCCTCAGCGCACCCCCGCCGCCCGGCCCGCCTCGGTCAGGTGGTGCGGACGCTGCACGAACAGCACCGTGACGACGCCGATCGCCATGACCGCGGCGGGCAGCAGGAGCGTCTGCGCCATCGCCGTGGAGAACGGGGCGACGACCGCGTCGGGCAGCTGTCCGGCCGCGAAGTCGCTCGTCGAGCCGCCCGCACCGGGCAGGTTCGCCTCGAGACGGTTCTGCATGAGCGCGGCGATCGCGGCCGAGCCGAGCACCGAGCCGATCGTCCGGGTGGTGTTGTAGATCCCCGACCCTGCTCCCGCCTGGCGCGGGGCGAGGTTGCGCGTCGCGGTGGTGGCGAGGGGCCCCCACATGCCGGCGTTGCCGATGCCCATGACGGCCGAGGGGAGCAGGTACATCCAGATGGGTGTGTCGGCGTTCATGAGCGCCGCGTACCACAGGAGCGAGGCCACGACGAGGAGCAGCCCCGGCACGAGCATGGTGCGCGGGTCGACGCGGTCGAGGATGCGCCCGGCCAGGGGCGCGAGCACCCCGGAGATCACCGCCATCGGCACCATGAGCAGCGCGGACTGGGTGGGCGTGAGCCCGCGCGCAAGCTGGATGAAGAACATCAGCGGCAGCGTCATGCTCGTCACCGTGAAACCGACGGTCGTGATGCCGAGGTTGGCGACGGAGAAGTTGCGGTCACGGAAGAGGTCCAGCGGCACGAGCGGTTCGCTGCGGGTCTTCGCCTGCTGCCAGACGAAGAGCCCGAGCACCACGACCCCCGCGATGATGAGCGACCACACCGAGACCGGGCCGGTGATCGTGCCCCAGTGGTACTTCTCGCCCTCCTGCAGACCGAACACGATGAGGAACAGGGCGGCGGCGCTGAGCACGACCCCCAAGACGTCGAAGCGGTGCGGGTGGGTCTCGAGGCGCGGCACGAGGACCCAGGCCAGGATGAAGCCGATCACACCGACCGGCACGTTGATGAAGAAGATCCACTCCCAGCCGAGCCCGTCCACGAGCAGGCCGCCGGCGAGCGGCCCGACGAGCGTCGCGACGCCGGCCGTCGCGCCCCACAGGCCCATGGCGGCACCGCGCTGGGTCGGCGGGAAGGTGCGCGTGATCACGGCCATGGTCTGCGGGGTCATGAGCGCGGCTCCCAGGCCCTGCACGGCGCGCATCGCGACGAGGGTGCCGAGCGAGGTCGACAGCCCGCAGCCGAGGGAGGAGAGCGTGAAGACGGCGAGGCCGACCAGGTAGACGTTGCGCGGCCCGAACCGGTCACCGAGCCGTCCGGTGACCAGCAGCGGCACGGCGTAGGTCAGCAGGTAGGCGCTCGTGACCCACACGACGTTGTCGAGGTTGTTGGTGTGCGGGTCGAGGGCGGCCTTGATCGCCGGGTTGGCGACCGACACGATCGTGGTGTCGACGAGGATCATGAAGAAGCCGATGACCATCGCCCAGAGGGCGGGCCACGGGCTGTGCGGCTTGGTGGGCTGGTTCACTGGGAGGCTCCCTTTCGTGGGGCGCGACGGGCGTCGAGGGCGGAGGGCTCGTCTCCGGCCCAGGGATGATCGGTCGTGGAGAATCGGACGATGGTGCGGTCGAGCCAGGCGAGCTCGGCCGAGAGCAGCTCGGTCTGCCTTTCGGCCTCGATGAGGAACTGCTCGGGCACGGCGTTGCCGCGGGCCTTGGCCACGCCCGACCGATGCTCCTCGTGCTCGGTCGCGAGCGCCGCGCGGCGCTCGCCGAGCAGCGCGAGCGCCTCGGCCCGCGGCAGGTTGTGGGCCTCGACGAGCGCGAGACGGGAATGGCCTGCGGGATCGACGCGCGGCAGCTCGGCGCGCACCCACTCGATGACCGCGACCTGTCCGCTCTCGAGCAGCGTGTAGCTCGTGCGCTCGGGCCGGTTGCCCTCCCGGTCGGTGCCGACCTCGGCGATGAGCCGCTGGCGCTCGAGCCGCGCGACCGTGTGGTACAGCGTCCCCTTGGTGACCGGGATGATCCGGTCACGGTGCCGCTGCTGGAGGAGGCGCAGCATCTCGTAGGGGTGCATGTCGCCCTCGCGCAGCAGCGCGAGCACCGTCACCCCGAGCGGGGTGAGCCGCAGGGGAGCGGTGGCTGCGGACGTCACGGGTTCCGGGGTGGGGTTCATCGAATGGTCCGTCTCTACTAGTCCATGTGGACTATATCACCGCCGCCGTCATGCCTGTCGGGAACGCATCTGAGACAGGGGGCCGAGCACGGGACGGACGAGCGCGAGGAGGAACCGTGGCGCTGAGCCTTCGCGTCGGCCCGGCCGCGCCGACGATCGACGACCTCGGGGCCTACTTCGTCACCTCGGACGGGCGCGCCCTGCTCGACGTGCTCGCCACGGCGCTCGATGCGAGCCTGGGCACCGGTCTCCCGCTGCGCGTCGTCTAGCGCGGCTCCCGGTCCGGCGTGGGGCTCGTCGGCGCGGGGTAGGTGACGGTCCCGTCGGGGTCGACGACCGCGCCGAGACTCAGGGTGGCGGCGTCGACGTGATCCGCGCCGAGGATGTGGCGGACCTCCTCGCCGTGCGCGAGGAGGTGGTCGGCGATGATCCGGCGGTGGCAGCGCCACCAGACCGCCTCCGAGCACATCACCGCGGAGCGGACCATGCTGCCCTCCTCGCGCAGCCCGGCCAGGGCGTCCTGGAACTCGTCGGAGAGCGCATGGTCCGCGTAGTTGTGGAAGCTGCGGTTCTGCCACCAGGCGTTCACCGCGAAGGCCACGTCCTTGCTCACCGGTCGCCGTCCCGTGAGGCCCGTGGCACGGCGGAGCTCGATGCCCACGGCCGCGAGCGTCTCGCGGAGCGCGTCCTCGTCGAACTGCGGGAACCTGCGAGAGCCGGGCAGCTTGCGCACATCGACGACGAGCTCCACCCGGGACTCCTGGAGCAGCTCGACGAAGCCGACCGACGTGCGGTCGGAGTGACCGACGGTGAAGAAGGGCTCAGCCATCGACGCGCCGCAGGGCGCCGCCCTTGTGAGCGGCCACGTGGTCGGTCGTCTCGCTCCTGATCTCGTACTGCGGGTCGTCGCGCGAGGCCCGGTGCGTGTGCCCCTTGTAGTCGAAGTCCGCGGTGTGGACCTTCGTGATGGTGCCCCGGGCCCGGCCGGCCTCGGAGTTCCACGTCACGTGGTCACCCACGTGGAACCGCTCCGCCATGATGTGCCTCCTCGTCGTCCTGCGGCCATTGAAGCACCCTGCGCCGGAGCAGGCGCTACCCTGGCGCGCATGACCGCCGAGGCCCGCATGCCCATCCGCTCCCCGCAGTTCCAGGCGATGTCGCAGCGCGTCCTGGAGGTCACGGCCCTCACCTCGCGGCTCAACGCGTTGCCCTTCGACGACGAGGAGGGCAGGCGCGCGCTCCTGGCGCAGATCCTCGGGCGCCCGCTGCCCGAGGGCGTCACCGTCTACCCGCCCTTCTTCACCGACCACGGGCTGAACCTGCACCTGTCCGACCGGGTCTTCATCAACCAGAACTGCACGTTCCTGGACTACGCCGGCATCACGCTCGGCGAGCGGGTCATGATCGGCCCGCGCGCCACCTTCATCACCATGGGGCACCCCGTGCCTCCCGCGGAGCGGAAGGTCGAGCTGACGATGGCGCCCATCGTGCTCGAGGAGAACGTGTGGGTCGGTGCGGGGGCGATGATCCTGCCGGGCGTCACGATCGGACGGGACGCGGTGGTCGCCGCCGGGGCGGTCGTGGCCGAGGACGTGCCACCGGCGACGCTCGTGGCCGGGCACAAGGCCGCGGTGCTGCGCAGCTGGTAGCCGGCCGGGCCGCGACGCGGGCGCGGTGCCCGCTGCACAGGTGAACGACGGCGCCCGGGTGGAGGATGGGCAGAGGGCACCCTGGCTGGCAGCGCAGCGGGTGGCCCACGCCGAGAGCAGGAGGACCAGCATGTACGGAGCCGTCATCCACGCGCCCGGGGACGTGCGCTACGAGCAGCGCGAGGACCCCAGGATCGAGGAGCCCACCGACGCCGTCGTCCGGCTGACCGCCACCTGCGTGTGCGGCTCGGACCTGTGGGACTACCGCGGGATGAACCGGGTCGACCGCCCGAGGCCGATGGGCCACGAGTACGTCGGCGTCGTCGAGCAGGTCGGGGACGCCGTGCGGCAGGTGAAGGTCGGGGACCACGTCGTCGGCTCGTTCATGGCCTCGGACAACACGTGCGAGATCTGCCAGGCGGGCTACCAGTCCCGGTGCGCCGACGTCCGCCCGATGGGGGCGCTCGGCGCCCAGGCCGAGCTGCTGCGCGTGCCGCTCGCCGACGGCACGCTGGTCGCCGCCCCGGGTGTGCCCGACGACGACCTGGTCCCGTCCCTGCTCGCGGCCTCCGACGTGCTGGGCACCGGCTGGTTCGCCGCGGTCGCGGCCGACGCGGGGCCGGGCAGGACGGTCGCGGTCGTGGGCGACGGCGCGGTCGGGCTGCTGGGCGTGCTCGCGGCCAAGCAGCTCGGCGCTGAGCGCATCATCGCCATGAGCCGCCACGAGCCGCGTCAGCGGCTCGCTCTCGCGTTCGGCGCGACCGACATCGTGACCGAGCGCGGAGACGAGGGGGTGGCACGGATCAAGGAGCTGACGAACGGGTACGGCGCCCACAGCGTCATCGAGGCGGTCGGCACGCAGGAGTCGATGATGCAGGCGATCCGCTCCACCAGGCCGGGCGGCCACGTCGGGTTCGTGGGCGTCTCGCACGACGTCGAGCTGCCCGGCTCCGAGCTCTTCGCGGCGGAGGTGCACCTGCTCGGCGGCCCCGCCCCGGTGCGCCGGTTCCTGCCCGACCTGATGGACCGTATCTGGCGCCGCGAGATCGACCCGGGCAGGGTCTTCGACCTCACCCTGCCGCTGTCCGACGTTGCCGAGGGCTACCGCGCGATGGACGAGCGCCGCGCGATCAAGGTGCTGCTGCGGCCCTGACGGGCGGGCGGGGCGAGGAGGAACGATGAGGATCGCGGTAGCGGGTTCGACCGGCGCGCTGGGCCAGCACGTGGTGGCACAGCTGGAGGAGGCGGGCCACGAGGCGGTGCCGCTGAGCCGCAGCACGGGGACGGACCTCACGGCCCCGGACGTCGCGGCCACGCTCCCGGCACGGTTGGAGGGTGCGGACGCGGTGGTCGACGTCTCGGGCACGAACGTGCTGTCGGGCGGGGCCTCCCGGGCGTTCTTCGGCGACGTCACGCGGGCCCTGCTCGCGGCGGAGCGCGAGGCCGGGGTGCCGCACCACGTGGCGGTGTCCATCGTGGGGGCGGCGCGCGTGCCCGTGGGCTACTACGCCGGCAAGGCGCTCCAGGAGCAGATCGTCACCGCCCAGGACGGCGGGTGGTCGCTGCTGCGGGCGACCCAGTTCCACGAGATCGCCGCTCAGCTCCTCTCGCGCACCAGTCTCGGCCCGCTCCACCTGGTGCCGACCATGCGCTCGCAGCCGGTCGCGGCGAGCGAGGTCGCCGCCGAGCTCGTCGCGATCGCCACGGGGGAGCCGCGCGGGCTGGTGCCCGACCTTGCGGGGCCGCGTGAGGAGCGCATGGCCGACCTCGCCCGGCGTCTCCTCGTCGCGCAGGGTCGACGTCACGCTGTCCTGGAGGTGCCACTGCCCGGCGCCTGGGGCCGGGGGATGCGGGACGGCTCCCTGCTGCCGGAGTCCGGGGCGCGGCTGGGCCGCCAGACCTTCGACGAGTGGCTCGCCGCACGCCACCTGTGACCTCGCTCCTCAGGCACGTCCCTGCGCGCCGTCGTCGGCCCGTCGGGCGGTCTCAGACCACGAGCTCCCACGGGGCCTCGAGGAACGTCACCGCGTGGTCCTGCTCGGGGTCGAGCACCCACCGTGCGGCGAGCGCCCCCTGTCCGCGCAGGTCCTGGCGCACGGTCGGGATGCCGGAGGCCACCGCGACCGGGTCGGCGTCCCACCCCGAGACGCGCACGTCCGCCGTCGTCGTGCTCGCCGTCGTCTCCGCCGCGGCGATCTCTGCGACGAGGGCTTGGACGGTGAGGGCCGACTGGTCGCCCATGCACAGGATCGCGTCGGGGGAGTGCTCGGCCAGCAGCCGGGCCGCCATGCCCCGCGACCGCTGCGCGCTGTTGCGCTCCATGAAGGCGACCGGTACGCGCGACCAGTCCAGGCCGACGTCGGCCGCGGCCTCGCGCAGACCGCGCAGCCGGTGACGTGTCACCGGGAAGGTGCACGAGGCAGGGTCCGGCCCCAGCACGATCTCCTCGGTCCGCGCGTGGGTGCGGGGCAGCGAGAGCACGGCAGGACGGCGGGCGGTGCGCAGCATGTGCGCGCCGATCGCGGCGGCCGACCGCTCGTCGTCGATCGCGATGCCCGCGACGCCCACACCGGGGTTGCCGCTCTGCATGATCACCGGCACGGGCACCTCGCGCAGCGAGGCGATCACCGGGTCGTCGTCGGCCAGCGTCCACGCGATGATGCCGTCCACCTGCAGCCGCGCGATGACGCCCGCGCCCAGGTCGCCGCCGACGGGCATGATCGTCATGCCCAGCCCGTGCGCGGCGCAGGTCTCCGCGACGCCCGCGAGGAACGACGCCGCCTGCGGGTCCTCGAAGCCGTAGGTCAGGTGCTCGCCGAGGATCACCCCGAGCACGCCGTAGCGGCCCGTGCGCAGCGAGCGGGCGGTGGGGTCGGCGTGCGTGAAGCCGACCTCGGCCGCCGCGTCGAGCACCCGGCGGCGCGTGGCGTCGGCCACCCGCTCGGGCCGGTTGAACGTGTAGGAGACGGTCATCACCGATACGCCGGCGCGTGCCGCGACGTCGCGCATCGTCGCGGGACGGCGGGCCTCGTCGGTGCTCGCGCTCACGGCAGGCTGTGCTCCCTCGGGCTGCGCTCCGGGGAGCGCTCGGTGGCGAGGACCGTGGTCGCGTCCCGCGGGAACCATCGTGGCAGCAGCACGACGCCGAGCGCCACCGCGGCGATCAGGGCGCTGCCGAGCACGAGCGTGCCGGGTCCGCGCTGCTCGATCACGGCGCCGCCGCCCCACGCGCCCAGCGCGATGCCGACGTTGAACGAGGCGTTGACGACGGCGGGTCCCGCACCGGGCTCGTGGGGTGCCGCGTGCAGCGCGACCAGCTGCCACAGGGCGGGAGCCGCACCGAAGGCCACGCCCCACGCCGCCACCGCGACGACGGTGCCGAGCGTGGACCCCTGGGCGCACCACAGGGCGACCAGGCACAGCAGGGTGAGCGCGATCGTGCCGCGCAGCCCGGCCGACGGCGCCCGGTCGGCCACGGCGGCGGTGGCGAACAGGCTCGCGGCACCCATCACCCCGTAGGCGAGCAGCACCATGGCGACCGCGGACTCCCAGATCCCGGCGTGGACGATCACCGGGCTGATGTAGGTGTAGGTCGCGAAGTGCGCCGTCATCGTGAGCACGAGGGCGAGGGCGATCTTGAGCATCGGGCGGCTGAACGCCGCGCGCACCACCGCACGGGCGGTCGCTGTCCCGGTGTGGTGCACGGCCGGGTAGCGTCGCAGCACGACGTGCGTGAGCACGGTGAGCACCACGAAGCACCCGGAGGAGACGAGGAAGGGGACGCGCCAGCTCGTGCTCGTGCCCAGCGCGGTCGCCGCAGGGATGCCGAGGACGAGCGCGAGGGCGTTGCCGCCGCCCAGCGCGGTGGCAGCCCTGCCGCGGCGCTGCGGCGCGGTGCGCACCACCATGGTCGCGAAGGCGATCGAGAAGAAGACGGCGTGCGCCGTGCCCCCGACGACGCGGGCGACCAGCGCCGTCGCGAGGTCGTCGCTCAGGCCGGCGACCAGGCAGCTCACCGCGAAGACCGCCATGACGACGGGCATCGCGCGCTCGTGGGACCAGCGGGACACGAGCGCGGTGAGCGGGATCGCCCCGACGGCGACCACACCGCCGTACACGGTCACCAGCAGCCCGACGTGGTCGATCGGCACGGACAGTCCGCGGGAGATCGCCTGGATCAGCCCGACCGGCAGCGTCTCCGAGGTCATCGCGACGAAGGTGGCGACGCTGAGCAGCACGACGACGACCGTGGGGAAGGACGACCGCTCGACGGCAGTGGTGGAGGTCGGGGCAGGCGGCGGAGTCACCTGTTTATCGTTACACAGATGCGAGAGGCGCACAACGCGGGCGGTAACCTCGGGCGCAGGACGACGGGGCCGCCGGCACCGTCCCTCCCGCCCGAGAGGAGAAGAGGTCGCCGTGCCCTCCCAGCAGGTCTGCTCCCGTCCCGCCCGCGCCGCCATCGTCCTGGTGCTCACCGTGCACGAGACCGATGCCGCGCTCGAGGCGACCCGGTCGCTCCTCGGCGACCTGCCAGGTCTGACGCGGTCCGTCTCGTTCCGCGTCCCCGAGGACGAGCTCATCAGCGTCGTGGGCGTCGGCGCCGCCCTGTGGGACCGGCTGTTCCGCGGCGCGCGGCCGCGCGGGCTGCACCCCCTCCAGGAGGTCCGTGGCGCCGTGCACACCGCCCCGTCGACGCCGGGCGACCTGCTGCTCCACCTGCGCGCCGAGCACGTCGACCTGTGCTTCGAGCTGGCCCGCCTCGTCATGGCGCGCCTGCGCGGGCACGCGGACGTCGTGGACGAGGTGCGCGGCTTCCGCTACTTCGACGAGCGCGACCTCCTCGGCTTCGTCGACGGCACGGAGAACCCCGAGGGCGACGACGCCGTGGCGGCCGTGACGGTCGGGGACGAGGACCCCGCCCACGCGGGCGGCAGCTACGTCGTCGTGCAGAAGTACCTGCACGACATGGACGCCTGGCACGGGCTCCCGGTGGAGGAGCAGGAGCGGGTGATCGGGCGGAGCAAGCTCGACGACGTGGAGATGCCCGACGACGTCAAGCCCTCCAACTCGCACATCGCGCTCAACGACATCAGCGACGAGCACGGCGACGACCTGGACATCGTGCGGGAGAACATGCCGTTCGGCTCGATGGCCTCCGGTGAGCTGGGCACGTACTTCATCGGCTACGTCAAGGACCCGGCGACCATCGAGCGGATGCTGCGCAACATGTTCGTCGGCGTGCCCGAGGGCAACCACGACCGCATCCTGGACTACTCGCGCGCCGTGACGGGCGGCCTCTACTTCGTGCCGTCGGAGGGCTTCCTCGACTCGCTGTGAGCGTCGGCCCTGGGTCGGCAGCAGCGGCTCACCAGGCCACCCCCTGCACGCCGTGGATGGCGAGCTCGACGCCGATCACGAGGATCAGGAAGCCGATCACACGCGTGAGCGCGCCGATGCCCGTCGGACCGAGCCGGTCCACGAGCGGCGTGCCCCACCGCAGCACGACGGCGACGATCAGCGCGATCAGCACGACGGCCAGCACGTAGCCCACGCGCGGTGCGATGCCGGGGTTGCGGGCCGCGAGGGCGATGACCACGCCGATCGCCCCGGGCCCGGCGATCAGGGGCAGCGCCATCGGAGAGAAGGACACGTCCTGCTTGGTGGCGGCGTGGTCGGCCTCGGGCTTCGACAGTCCCTGGCGTGCGGTGATCATGCCGAAGCCCGAGTGGGCGACGACGAGCCCGCCGCCGATCTGCAGGGCGGGCAGCGTGATGCCGAGGGCGTTGAGCAGGACGGAGCCCAGAGCGGTGAAGACCACGAGGATCCCCGCCACCCACAGGCCCGTCCTCCACGCCTGACGGCGCACGTCCGCCGGCGAGGAGCCGCTCGTGAGGGCGGCGAAGGCCGCCACCGCGCCGACGGGGTTGGCGATCGGGACCAGCGCCGCGACGCCGGTCCCGAGGGCGGTCAGCAGCTCGCTCATGAGGGACACGCTAGCCGGGTCCGCCGCCCGCGGCGAAGCCTCGCCGTGCGCGACGCCTCGGACGACGGACCAGGCACCTGCGACCCCAGGGTCACCTGGTCCGCAGGACCTCCTCGACGAACCGCGCGGACCGCTCGCGCAGGCCGGCGACCCGCCGCGCGACGATCTCCTCGCGCACCGTCTCGACGTCGGACCCTGCCTCGGCTCGGGTGGGCGTGCGCCGCACGTTGCGCGAGCAGCGGAAGTCCGTGCAGATCAGCGTGCCGATGGTGTCGCCGCGCCGTCCGGCGGCACCGGCACGGCGCGCGGCGTACAGCGAGACGTCGTTCGTCTCGACGATGTCCTCGCACCAGGCGCACACGCCCTTGCGGCGCAGCGTGCTCGACGACGGCCTGGCGGCCCGCAGCAGGATGCCGGTCGCCGCGCCGTCGAGCTCGACGATCGCGTAGGAGGACAGGGGGGCTTTGCGGTCGCACCAGCCCAGGTAGTCCAGGTTCTCCCAGTCGAGCGAGTCGAGGTCGGGGAGGGTGGCCTGCTGGGTCTCGCGGCGGGTGGCGTTGACGAAGCATGCGCGGATGTCGCGCTCGGTCAGGGGGATCATGGGAAGCTCTCTGTCGACGGGTCGGTGAGGACCGCCGTCGGGCAGGGCGGGGACGTCCCTGGGGGAGCGTCCGGGCGTGCGGTCAGACGGCGGTGCGGGGGCAGGGGCGTCTGACCGAGCAGCCCATGAGGGCCACCCGCCCGTCCGCGGTCGTCCGCCGCATGTCGTCGCTCCCAGCTTCGGGGATCGGGGTCGTGGGATCCGGCCCCCTGGGGCCGCGATCGTGGTTCGTGCCGTTCCAGGGTACGCCGGGACGCGGAGAGGCTCGCACTCTATATTCAGGACACGGCTCGTGCGGAGCGGTCACGCGAGACGACACGAAGGAGCATGACGGCATGAGGCTGTGGAGCGTGCACCCGCGGTACTTCGACCGCCAGGCGCTGACCGCGTGCTGGCGGGAGGGGCTGCTGGCGCAGCAGGTGCTCGGCAAGACGTCGGGCGGCTACAGCAACCATCCGCAGCTGGAGCGGTTCCGGGCGGCACCCGACCCCGAGGCGGCGATGCGGACATTCCTGCACGGGATCGTCGACGAGGCGGACGCGCGGGGCTACCGCTTCGCGCGCGACAAGATCCACGGCCCGGCCGAACCGGCGCTCCGGATCGTGGTGACCACCGGCCAGCGCGACTTCGAGTGGCAGCACCTGTGCCGCAAGCTCGAGGTGCGCAGCCCGGACGTCGCCCTGCGGTGGCATGGCGTGACCGAGCCGCAGGTCCATCCGCTGTTCCGGGTGATCGACGGTGGGGTCGAGGGCTGGGAGCGGGGTGTGACCGAGCCCGCCGGGCCCGGGGTCACAGCCAGAGAGCTGCCTGCCCCTCGGTGACCGCGCGGCACCGAGGCCGGTCCCGCAGGGCGTGGGCCAACAGCCGGGTCACCGACCAGCGTGTCGCGGCGACCGGTGCCAGCAGCACCACGACCGAGAGCGACACCATGACCGGGTACTGTCCGACGAGCTGGTCGGCCAGCCAGTAGGTCATCAAGGTGCCGATCGACACGCAGACGGCGGCTCGCGTGAGCAGCCCGAGCACCAGAGCGATCCCCAGCGCGGTCTCGAGCAGCGGGACAGCGACGCCGAACAGCGTGGAGACGTTGGCGAGGACGTGCTCGGTGAACGCCTGGTAGAGGCTGGGGACGCGGGGGTTGCTCGCCGTGCTGTCGACGACGAGCCGGATGTCCGCGGCGCCGAAGCCGGCGTGGTACTTGACGAGGCCTTCGCGCAGCCAGAGCACCCCGAGCGCGACGCGTGCCGCCACCGCCACGACGACGGCGACGGCACGCGTGCACGCAGCCATCAGTGCAGCGCGGCGGCGCCGAAGACCGCCTTGGCCTTGTCGCAGTGGATGACGACGGTGTCGTACCCGGTCGCGTCCGTCCCGTCCAGGGCGAAGCTCTGCGACGCCTGGTCGAAGGCGACCTTGTCGATCTCAGCGCCGGCGGCCACGGCCGCCTCGTCGGTGCCGTTGGTCAGGTAGACGTGCAGGTCGGGCCCCTCGTCGGAGGAGAAGCCGGACAGCGTGACCTCGGTGTCGGTGACCTCGACCGACCCGGCGACCGTCTTGTCGTTCAGACCGGAGAAGGTTCCGGCCCGGGCGGACGCCTCGGGGGACTGCATGGTCGAGGAGCTGGTGGGGCTTGCCGACGGGGAGGTGTCGTCGGTGCCGCTGCACGCGGTCAGCAGGAGGGAGAGGGCCAGGACCGCGACGCCGGCCAGGGGTGTCTTGCGCATGGAGGTGGGCTCCTTCGTTCGGTGAGGTCGTTCGGTGCCGGTGGTTCGGACTCGGTGCCGGTGGCGGCACAGGAGTGGCCGGCGGCTTCGAACGTAGGCAGTCCGGTGCCGGCGAGGGGCGAGTCTTTCAGCACCGTAAGAACTCGCCCTCGGTCCTGATGCGGTGGCTACGCTGACCGGCATGGAGCGCAGTGTCGAGGTGATGATCGTCGAGGACGACGCGACCGTCCGCGCCGTCGTCGCGGACTACCTGGGCAGGCGCGGCTACACGGTCGTCGGCGTGGGCGACGGGATCGAGGCCCGCGAGGCGCTGCGGGCCTCGCGGCCGGACGTGCTGGTCCTGGACCGCATGCTGCCTGGGCTCAGCGGGGACGAGCTGTGCCGCGAGGTACGTGCCGCCGCGCCTCGCACGCCGATCATCATGCTCACCGCGCTCGGTGCTGTCGAGGACCGCATCGACGGCCTGGAGCACGGCGCGGACGACTACATAGCCAAGCCCTTCGCCCTGCGCGAGCTGCAGCTGCGCATCGACGCGATGGTGCGGCGCGCGCAGAGCACCCACGTGACGCCGTCGCCGTTCGCGCTCGGCCCGTTCCGCGTCGATCCCGCCCGCCGACGGATCTGGCTGGACGGCGCCGAGATGACGTTGACCGCCCGGGAGTACGAGCTGTTCCTGTTCCTGCTGCAGAACCCCGGGCGGACGCTGAGTCGCGACGACATCCTGCGCGAGGTCTGGGGATGGAGCTTCGGCGAGGCCTCCACGGTGACGGTGCACGTGCGCCGCCTGCGCGAGAAGATCGAGCCCGAGCCACGTTACCCCCGCTACCTGCTCACCGAGTGGGGCCGCGGGTACCGCTTCATCGTCGAGGGGGTCGCATGATGCTCACCCGGGGCGACCTGCTCCTCATCCTCGTCACCGCCGTCGGGTGCACCGGGGCGATCACGCTGCTGGCGCTCGCGGTCCTGCGCTGGGGGCGCCGCTGGACCATCGGGCTGCAGACGCTCGTCGCGGTGGTGGCGGCGGTCGCGTCCATCGTGGCGTCCACGGCGGCGATCTCGGCGGAGATGTACCTGTCGGCCCACGACCTGCAGGTGCTGTTCTGGGTGATCGGCGTCGCCGCGGTGCTGAGCCTGGCCGCGGCCGCGGCCACTGCGCGGGCCGTCCGGACGGCGGTCAGCGCGTTGCGCGCGTCGGTCGCGCGGGTGGGGAACGGCGAGGTCGTCGTCGCCGAGGCCGCTGCCAACCGAGAGCTGACCGAGCTCTCCGTCCAGCTCGCGGACGCCTCGCAGCAGCTCGCGCAGGCACGCGCGGAGGTCGAACGGCTCGACGCCTCGCGTCGTCAGCTGTTCTCCTGGATCTCCCACGATCTGCGCACGCCGATGACGGGCATCAGCGCGTTGTCCGAGGCGCTGGAGTCGGACGGCACGGATGATCCCCGCGGCTACCTGGGGCAGATCCGGGCGCAGATCACCGCGATGAACCGCCTGGTCGACGACCTGTTCGAGCTCTCCCAGATCCACAGTGGGACCCTGCGGCTGCGCCTGGCGGAGGTCGAGCTTCTCGACGTCGTGTCCGACGCCGTCGTGGACGTGACTCCGCTCGCCGGCGCCCGCGGCATCCGGATCGTGCACGCCGGGGTCGAAGGACGGTCGCTGCGCGCCGATCCGCACGAGCTCACGCGGGTCGTCGCCAACCTCCTGACCAACAGCATCCGCCACGCCCCGGCGGGCTCGGAGGTCCTCGTCACGGCCGACCGGGACGGCGACCGGCTCGTCCTGTCGGTGCTCGACCAGGGCGGCGGGGTGGACAGCGAGGACCTCACGCGCATGTTCGACGTCGGGTGGCGGGCGAGCACGGCTCGCACGCCCCGGACGGCCACAGCGGCGGACGCCTCCGGAGCGGGGCTCGGCCTCGCGATCGTGCGCGGCATCGTGGAGGCGCACGGCGGTCAGGTGAGCGCCGAGAACCTGACACCCGGGTTCCGTCTGGACGTGGCCCTGCCCGCAGGCTGAGCGCCGCTGCCCGCCGGCCCGCCTTCTGCCCTCAGCAGACGCACCGTCGTCGGGCGGGAGCGCGGCCCTAGCATGAGGCATGGCCGAGAACGAGGACGTCCCGCTGCTGCGTACCGTGCCGCCGTCACCCCGTGCGGTGCTCCACAACGAGATGCTCGACACCGGGCTGCGTGCGCCGGGACGGGAGCCGCTGTGGAGGCACATGCTCGGCGACCGCCTGCGCCGCCTGCGCCTCGAGCGCGGCGAGACCCTCGGGCAGGCTGCGGGCCGTGCCGGGATCTCGCCGCAGTACCTCTCCGAGATCGAGCGCGGCATCAAGGACCCGTCGAGCGAGATGATCGCGGCGGTCGCAGGCGCGCTGGACGTCGCGCTGGTGGACCTGACGCTCGGGGTCGCCGACGACCTGCAGGCCACCACGTCGTCGGGCGCGCGCGTCCGGCCCCTCGGCACGGCGCCCGGCCGCGCGACGTGCCGGGCGGTGGTGGCGCTGGCCGCGTAGGCGGCGGTGACCGCCGTCAGCGATGGCTGATGACGTGGTCCACCAGGCCGTACTCCTGGGCCCCGGCCGCCGTGAAGATGCGGTCCCGGTCGGTGTCGGCGCGCAGCGTCTCGACGCTCTGGCCGGTGTGCCGCGAGAGCACCTCCTCGATGTCCGCGCGGATGCGGACGATCTCGTCGGCCTGCAGGATCAGGTCGGGGATCGCGCCCCGACCCTGGGCGGCGGGCTGGTGCAGCACCACCCGCGCGTGGGGGAGGGCGGCGCGCTTGCCCTCGGCGCCCGCCGCGAGCAGCACGGCTCCGGCCGCGACCGCCTGACCGACGCAGCTCGTCGCGACCGCGGGGCGGATGTACCGCATGGTGTCGTAGATCGCGAGCATGGCGCCCGGGTCGCCGCCCTCGCAGTTGACGTAGAGCTGGATGTCGGCGTCGGGGTTGTCCGACTCGAGGTACAGGAGCTGTGCGATCAGCGTGTTCGCCACCCCGGCGTCGACGGCGGTGCCGAGGTAGACGATCCGTTCGGTGAGCAGGTGCGAGTAGACGTCCATGATCCGCTCGCCGCGCGGGTGCTGGCCGATGACGTTCGGGATCGTGTAGCCCGTCATCGTGCCCCACCGCCGTCGTGCGGCGCCGTGCCCGGAACAGCCGGTGGATGGCCGCCGTCGTCAGGGTCGTGCCCGACGACCTTCCGCCCGACGAATCCCGCTCGGCCGCGACCGAGCGGGGAGACCTCCTCGAAGGTCTGCACGATGCTGTCGACGAAGCCGTAGTCACGCGCCTCGGTGGCGGTGTACCAGTGATCGTGCAGCGAGTCCTCGAAGACCCGCTCGACGGGCTGCCCGGTGTCCTGCGCGATGAGCCCGAGGACCGTGTCCCTCGTGTGTCGCAGGTCGTCCGCCTGCAGCTCGATGTCGACGGCGGTGCCCCCGATGCCCGCCGAGCCCTGGTGCATCAGGATCCTCGCGTTCGGCAGCGCGCGCCGCTTGCCCGGGGTCCCGGCGGAGAGCAGGAACTGCCCCGCGCTGCAGGCGAGGCCCAGGGCGAGCGTCGAGACGTCGCACGGGACGAGCCGCATCAGGTCGCGGATGGCGAGCATCGACGGGACGGAGCCGCCGGGGGAGTGGATCCAGAGGGACACGTCGGTGGCCGGGTCCTCGGCGGCCAGGGTGATCAGCTGGCTGGCGAGGAGGGTGCCCTTGTCGTCGTCGAGCGCGCCGTCCAGGACGAGCACGCGCCGGTCGTAGAGCTCGCGGCGCGCACGCTCGGTGAACATCGGAGGCTTTGGTTCGTCGGTCATGCCTCCACCCTTGCCCCGTGGCCGGGACGTGCATCGGCCCCTCTGCTCACAGCAGGGCTGCTGCGAGCAGAGGGACCGGGGTCGACCGGTGACGCGGGGTCAGCAGGCTGGGCTCAGAACGTCCATCGCTGCGCGCCGGTGCCGTTGCAGTTCCAGATCTGCAGCAGCTGGCCGTCGTTGAACTGGCTGCTCGGCACGTCGAGGCACTTGCCCGACTGCGGGTTCCGCAGCGCCTGGGTGCCGGAGTCGTACACCCACTTCTGGGCTGCGGTGCCGTTGCAGTGGTACACCTGCACCGGCGTGCCGTTCGCGGTGCCGCTGGAGCGCACGTCGAGGCAGGCGCCCAGGGCGCGGATCGTGCCGTCGGAGCCGCGCGTCCAGCTCTGCGCGGAGCTTGACGAGCAGTTCGCGATCTGTACCTGTGTGGAGTCCGCCGGGTTGCCCCACGGGATGTCGACGCACAGGTTGTGGCCCGCCGACGTGATGTGGCCGGTGCCGGTGGGCAGCGAGGAGCCGCCGCCCGAGCCGTTCGACCCGTTGTCGTAGACGCGCACGTAGTCGACCTTCATCTGCTGCGGGTACGTGCTGGAGCCGTCCGGGTAGCCCGGCCAGTCACCGCCGACCGCCACGTTGAGCAGGATGAAGAAGGGCTGGTCGAACACCCACTGGTTGCCGCCGACCGTCGAGGTGGTGACCTGGAAGTAGCTGTTGCCGTCGACCGACCAGGTGATGCTGCCCGGCTTCCAGTCCACCGCGAAGGTGTGGAAGGTGTCCGCGAAGGACCAGCCCTGCGGGTGCATGTACGTGCCGCTCGGTCCCGCTGCGCCGGAGTAGCCGGGGCCGTGCACCGTGCCGTGGACCAGGTGGGGCTCGCGGCCGATGTTCTCCATGATGTCGATCTCGCCCGACGTCGGCCACGACGTCTGCGGGAAGTTGCCGCCCAGCATCCAGAAGGCCGGCCAGATGCCCTGGCCGCGCGGGATCTGGATACGCGCCTCGACCCGGCCGAACTTGGGCTGGTACTTGCCCTTCGTCGTCAGGCGGGCCGAGGTGTACGAGCCGTTGGACTCCTTGCGGGCGGTGATGACGAGGTTGCCCTGCCCGTCCATCTGGGAGTTGGCGCGGGCGTTCGTGTAGGTCTGGAGCTCGTTGTTGCCCCAGCCGCCGGCGCCCAGGTCGTAGTTCCAGACAGCGCCGTTGGGTGCGCTGCCCGCGGCGCCGTTGAACTCGTCGGACCAGATCAGGTCGCCGTTCGCCGCGCTCGCGGACGGTGCCGTCGCGGCCTGGGCGACGACGCCGACCAGGCCGAGCAGCCCGGCTGCGAGGACGGCCGCGGCGCGAGTGGTCCTTCGGCCGCGAAGGCCATGGAGGACGCTGCTGCCTCGGTTGCTGGTGATGGGAGCGCTCCCAGAGCGCCTGGTTCTCCTGCTGCTACCCATGTGTGTACTCCTTCTCGGCCGCCGCGCGGCCTTCGGCTCGGCGCGCCGTTGCGCCGGGGCGGACCCGCCTTTGGGTCGCTCACGGCGAGTCTATGAAAGTTCGGAAGGTGTCGCATTCGGGGTGGCGGGTGAAGCTGGAGGTGCGGACCCCCGGGGTGTCACCACATGCGCGGGGGCAGCCCTTGCTCGTCGGGACCGTGAGAGCGCGGGGGCGTGCCGAAGCCGGGCTCGGTGCCGATGGGGGATGTCGCCCCGGGATCCTGCGGGCTGAAGTCGGGTTGCGCGGTCGGGCGGTGGTAGGGCAGCGAGCTGAAGGCGCTGTGCGGGGCGTCGTAGCCGCCGCCCGCAGAGCCGTGTGCGTTCATCGAGGCGAGCTGCGCGCGGAGCAGCCTGTTCTCGCGTTCGAGGGGCCACTCGGCGAAGACGAAGATCAGCATGAAGACGAGGTTGACGAACGGGATGAGCACGAGAAGGCCGGCCCAGGGGGACCAGCCCGCTTTTCGGGCCACCCGGCAGTACAGGTAGACGATGAAGACGAAGATCGCGATGTAGACGATGGCGAAGCCGACGATGAAGGCGGTGTCGAGCCCCGCGAAGTCGGTGGTGGTTCCGTAGTCGTTCATGCGGGCACTCCTTCGTGTCCGGGGAGGGGCGTCGTTCGAGCGTGGTGGGAGCGCTCAGGCGCGGTGTGCGGTCCAGGTGCGACCGTCCCAGTACTGCTGCCCGTAGCCGTCCGGCGCCGGGTACCAGCCCGCGGGCGGGAGGACGGGCTGGACCGGCTGGGCGGGTGGCTGGTTGACCACCAGGACGTTCGCCGTCGGTGCCACGGAGACGCGGTGCGCCTGGCACGCCATGACGAGCGAGACCACCCACCCGACGAAGCTCCACCCCAGGAAGATGTTCAGGACGGCGATCGCCCCCTGGTTGGCACGCCCGCGGCTCGCGGCCACCGCCCAGGGGAGCAGGTACCCGAGGGTGACCACGGTGAGCACCCACGCGATCGCGATGACGGCGCCGCTGGTCGGGCGCTGGTCCGTGACCCAGCGGACGGGCGCCGTGCCCATCGTGGCCGAGGGAGCGTAGGGGTGGGGCGTGGGATGCGCCACGGGGTGATGCTGAGGGGACGGCATCGGTGCCCTGAGGCTGGTGCTGGGCGGCAGCGCGGGGCCGGGATAGGCGGGGACGCCGGGGTAGTCGGGGTGCTCGGTGATCGCCTGCTGCTGGTTCTGCTCCACCTGCGGTCGTCTCCCTCGTGCTCTGGTGCGAACGTGCGTCGGCGCTGTCGGGCCCGGCGCTTCCTCGCGGTGGGCGAGACCACTCCTGATGGTACGCGACGTCCAAGACTCTGAGAAGACGCGCGATCGGGCTGTCTATGCCCGAGGTGCGGTGCGGGCTCTGCCGGCCTCCGGCGGTGGTCCGAAGGGGTCGATGACCGTGAGCCCGGCGTCGGTGAACGGGCGGACGTCTCGGGTCGCCACGGAGAAGCGGCGTGACGACGCGACGGCAGCGATCAGGGCGTCGAGATCGCCGAGGGCGTGCCCGCTCGCGCGCATCCGTGCGCGAAGAGTGCCGAAGGCGGCAGCGGCAGGTTCGTCGAAGGCGAGGATCCTCCCCTCGAAGAGCGGCGCGACCTCGCTCTCGAAAATGAGTGACGAGGGTCGACCTTCTGCTGCCGGACGGCAGCGCCGCCAAGCCGTAGCGGATCTCAGCAAGACTGATCGCGGTCACGTAGAGGGTCGCGATGCTCTGCGCGTCCAGCCAGGTGACGACCGCCGGGTCGGGCGCCGGACGTAACGGCTTGGAGAGCATCGAGCCCTGGTGCGGTTCTGTCGTGATGCTCGGGGATGTCGGATGGGGAGGGTTCGCGTGATACTGAGGCGGGAAAGGTACGACGACGAGCTCGCGAGGAAGGCCGCTCTCATGCCAGCATCGCCCCCGCTGTCTGGTTCCCTCCGGCGGTTGTCGGTCGTGTCGCTCGCGGTCCTCCTGGGGATGGCACTGGTTCCGCTTGCCGCCCCGGCGTCCGCCGCGACGAGGTGCGCAGCCGATGGTGGCGTGGGTTCGACTCCCGCGTCTCGCGAGGCGGCGCTCACCGCCGTCACCTGCCTGGTCAACGACGAGCGCGGGGCCTGGGGACTGCCGCCGCTCGTGCGCCATGCCCGGCTCGACGCCGCGGCGGGGCTGCACGACGACTGGATGGCGCGCACGCACGAGTTCTCCCACGCCGAGAGCGGACCGGGTGCGTACGAGAGCTTCGTCGACCGGTTCGAGGCAGCCGGGTACTCCTGGTCGGCCGGCGGCGAGAACATCGCGGCAGGCTACGGGACGGCGTACGACGTCGTCCAGGGATGGCTGCACAGCGCCGGGCACTGCACGAACATCCTGTCGCCGTCGTACGTCGACCTGGGGATGGACGTCTCCACGGGGTACGTCGTCTCGGGCACCAGGCAGCTCAGCCCGCTGTGGACCATGGACCTCGGACGGCAGCCGGGGGTGCCCGCGCCCTCGATCGACACCACGGCGCAAGAGGCCTGCTCCGCAGGGGCGCAGTTCCAGCCGCGCTCGCAGGCGCTGGGAGGGACCGTGCCGCCGGTGGGCGATGACCCGTCGGGACCCGCGGGCCTGACCAGCCCCACGACCCCGACGCCGCCCGGGCGCTCCGCGGCGAAGAAGGCGCCCGTGAAGCTGCGGGTCGCTGCCCGTGGCAAGCACCACAGGGTGCTCCTCAAGATCAGGGTCGTGACTGTGAAGAGTGGCGTGAAGAAGCCGGCTCGCGGTCACGTCATCGTGGCGCGCAAGAACGGCACCCTCCTGAAGCGGGCCAAGCTCTCGGCCCGAGGCAAGGTGAAGGTCGTGCTCCGCAAACAGCACCGAGGCAAGCACCGGCTCCTCGTCACCTACACCGGCAAGCCGAAGATCCGCAGCGCGGTGAAGGCGGTCGTGGTCAGGGTGAAGTGAGGTCACGAGGCGGGGTCGGATCCATCGTCGCTGACGTCGAGGTCGCGCCTCCGTCCACGTCGGCCACCTTGCTCACGCCGAGGGGAACGACCCTGCGAGGACAGCGGCGACGTGTTCGACGTCCGCCGTTGACGTCGGGCCTGGCGCACGCAGTCGCTGCACGAGCTTCTTGGGCCAGGTGACGTAGACACCGTCGATCGTGAAGTCCCCGCCGAACAGCGGCCAGTCGCCGTCGACGAAGCACAGGACGCCGTGGACCGGCACCGTGGTGAGGTCGTGGGTGGCGAGCGTGTCCCGCACCAGACCGACCTGTTTGTGCACCCCCGCGACGAGCGAGGTCCGGTTGCTCGAACCGACCATCAGCTTCTGGGTGCGCGGACGCAAGAACCCGCCCTCGACGCGCAGCGTCGGGCGTTTGCCCTGGTACCGCTTGGCGTCGACGACGTAGACGCCGCTCGGCGTGATCGCAAGGTGGTCGATGTTGGCGCGTGTGCGGGGGATGCGGCGGTCGTGCAGGGCGATGACGCCGTGCTCGTCGAGGCTGTCGAGTCGTCGCCCGACGACGGCCTCGCCGCTCGCGCCGGAGCGCCAGGCCTTGGTGCTCTGCGGGTCGTCGCTCAGCGCGAGGATCAGCCCGCCCAGGTGAGGGTGGGCTGCACGGACGGTCGACTTTCGCTTGGCGACGCGGCGCTCGTGCTCGCGGGCGGCCGAGGCGCCGGCGGTGCCGCGCTCGAGCGGGGGCGTAGCGGACTCGTCCGGGGCTGGTTCTACGGCGGGCGTGGTCGACGGCGCCGGACTCGCGGAGCGAGCGCAACCGAGACAGGTGACAGTGCGCGCGGCGGGATCATGCAGCGCGGACGAACCTTTCGGCAGATCGGCACCGCAGACGGTGCACCGCCCGGCGTAGCGCAGGCGGATCTCGCGGGGGACGGGCGCGGTGGTCACGGCTTTGTCTCAGCCCTTCGGGACGCGGAACGTCAGCGTCCTGTAGTAGCGCTTGAAATCTCCGTTGCCTGCGACGTAGATCTGGAACGTGTAGACGTGGCCCCGAGCCAGCGGGTGGTAACCCAGTTTGCGGAGCTTCTTCGCGTCCGACGTTGTGCGCGGCACCGGGTAGCAGATCGACCCCTTGACGTAGCGGTTGAGCGAGACGTTACCTGCGTCGACGAAGCGCCTGGCGGCAACTTTCCTGCCCTGGTAGGTGAGCACGAGCGCCGATCCGGTGAAGAACTTATGGCTGTTGAACGTGAGGCAGTAGTCGGCTGTGTCGGCGACGCCCGTGTCCTGGATGTGGAGCGACCTGCGGTACGAGGTGCCGAAGTCGCTCCTCGTAGCGGTCACGCCGTGGACGGGTTTGTACTTCTTTGGTGAGGCCACAGCCGCAGTCGGCGAAAGAAACGAGATCCCGAGGGCGACAAGGGCAGCGACGGCGGTGGTGGCGCGAAGACGTCTCATGGCTGCTGATCGTACGGGGAAGGTGTGACGACCTGACATCACCGGTGTGCAGTTGCCCGTACCGGGGTGAGGCTCACTCGGGTACCCCCGACCCCAGCCACCCGCACCGCTCGTTGTGCGCGGCCAGCTGCTTCGCATCGGGCCGGGCTTCGGGCGCAGCGGGCAACGACACGAGCGGGCGCCCGTCCAGCGCCCGGTACGCGTGGTCCGTCACGCTCGGGGCGACGCGGACGATGAAGTCGTCGTCGTCCGGCACGATCGTGAGCAGGTAGCTGTCGAAGAGCGTGTGGATGTCGGCCCGCAGCAGGATCCCGTTCGGCGCGGTGTTGGAGTGCCTGCCGGATGACGATCGACGCGAGCTCGCAGCGTCCTGGTCGGGCTGTCAGGCTCCCGCTTGCGACAGCACGACCCGCCCGAGCGGCGCGGCACTGTAGCAGTGTCGGAGGCCGCCGGTACCGTGGGACGCGGCACTATGAGCACAACTTAAGACGCGCCCTCGGCGCGGAGGAGCACAACCCGATGAAGCAACACAGAGAGCCAACGCGCCCGGCACACGACGTGCCATCGAGGACGGTGAGGTGGTAGTGGCCCTCAAGAAGTCTGACCTGTACAGCTCCCTCTGGAGCAGTGCTGACGAGCTTCGCGGCTCGATGGATGCCAGCCAGTACAAGGACTATGTCTTGACGTTGCTCTTCGTGAAGTACGTCTCGGACAAGGCCAAGGCTGACCCCTACGCCCTGATCGAGGTGCCCGAGGATGGCTCCTTCGACTACCTGATCACCCTCAAGGGCAAGCCGGACGTTGGCGAGAAGGTCAACGTCGCCATCCGCAAGCTGGCGGAGGCGAACAGCCTGCAGGGCGTCATCAACAACGCCGACTTCGATGACCCGACCAAGCTCGGGTCTGGCAAGGATCTCCAGGATCGCGTCTCGAACCTGATCGGCATTTTCCAGGACATCGACTTCACCGGCTCTCGGGCCGAGGGCGACGACCTGCTCGGGGATGCCTATGAGTACCTGATGCGGCACTTCGCCACGCAGTCCGGCAAGAGCAAGGGCCAGTTCTACACGCCTGCCGAGGTCTCGCGCGTGATGTCTCAGCTGCTGCAGATCCCGGCTGGAACGCCGAAGTCGACGACGGTCTACGACCCGACCTGTGGCTCGGGCTCGCTGCTCATCAAGGTGGCCGATGCGGCGCCGAACGGCCTGACCATCTACGGCCAGGAGAACGACAACGCGACCTGGGCTCTGGCTCGGATGAACATGATCCTTCATGGCAACGAGACTCACGAGATCGTGCAGGGCAACACCCTGGCCGATCCAAAGTTCCGTGAGGGCGACAAGCTCGCCACCTTCGACTACCTGGTGGCCAACCCTCCGTTCTCGGTCAAGACCTGGAAGAACGGCGTCGAGAAGGACTACGGCCGCTTCGACGGTTTGGCGACACCACCGGACAAGAACGGTGACTACGCCTTCCTGCTCCACATGGTCAAGTCGCTCAAGTCAACCGGACGTGGCGCGGTCATCCTCCCGCACGGCGTGCTCTTCCGCGGAAACACCGAGGCACAAATCCGCAAAGAACTGATCAAGCGCGGCTACATCAAGGCCATCATCGGACTGCCGGCGAACCTCTTCTACGGCACCGGAATCCCGGCCTGCATCCTGGTTCTCGACAAGAAAGACGCTGCCAGCCGCACGGGTATCTTCATGATCGACGCCTCCAAAGGCTTCGAGAAGGACGGCCCGAAGAATCGTCTGCGCCCGCGTGACATGCACAAGATCGTCGATGCCTACGTTCGTCAGGCGGACATCGATCGCTTCTCTCGCTTCGTGCCGAACAGCGAGATTGAGGATGCGAAGAACGACTACAACCTCAACATTCCTCGCTACATCGACTCGTCTGAGCCGGAGGACATCCAGGATCTGCGCGCCCACCTGCAGGGCGGCATCCCGAACCGGGACCTCGACGACCTGCAGCTCTACTGGGACGCCTTCCCCGGCCTGCGCGAAGAGCTGTTCTCGCCTCTGCGCGATGGCTACTCGGAGCTGAAGATCAGCAAGGCTGACATCGAGTCGACCGTGCTCGGCTTCAGTCAGTACCCGGTGATCAGTTCAGGTACGACGGATCTCGTCAAGTCATGGTGGCAAGCGAACCGTGCAGCGCTTGAGGGGATCGAGGGCTCGACTCGACCGAACAACCTGTCATCGGATCTCGGCGAATCGCTACTGGAGAGCTTCCGCTCGCATCGACTGCTCGACGAGTACGCCGTCTACGAGCAGCTGATGAGCTACTGGAACGCGTCGATGCATGACGATGTCGCCCTGATCGTCGGCGAAGGCTGGGACGCCGCGGCCAAGCCTCGTGTTGCCCGCACCTGGAAAGACAAGAACAACAAGACCAAGTATGAAGACGCTCATCTGACCTTCGGCACCGGAGCCAACGCCAAGCGCTGGGTCATGGACCTTATCCCACCCAGCTACATCATCAGACGGTTCTTCGCCGATGAACAGGCCCAGCTCGACCAGCTGACCGCCGACTTCGAAGCTGCGACGCAGGCGGTCGAGGAATACACCGAAGAGCACGCCGTCGAGGAAGGCCCGCTCTGGGAGGCCGTCGAGGACGACAAGATCACCGCTACCACGGTTAAGAACCGGCTCCGTGCCGCCAAGGCCGAGGGAGCCGATCCTGACGAGATCAAGGCGCTAAACCACGTTTCCAGCCTGTTCGCCGCTGAGGCAGCCGCCAAGAAGACGGTTAAGGAAGCAACGACCAAGCTCCAGGAGCAGGCGCTGACTCAGTACAGCAAGCTCACCATCGACGACATTAAGAAGCTGGTCGTCGACGACAAGTGGGGCGCCACCATTCAGGCGGGCATCGAGAGCGAGCTTGTTGCAGCGGTGCAGAAGTTCACCGCTCGCCTGCGTGTGCTCGCCGAACGGTACGAGGCGACGGTCGGGCAGATCGATGCCGAGATCGAGGCGCTGAGCGCGAAGGTCGCGGGGCATCTTGCTGCGTTGGGGGTCTTGTCATGACGCCCTGGGTAGAGAAGAAGGTCGGTGACCTGATCGACGGTCTCGCTGCTGGGGTGAGTGTTCGCTCTCGCGACGGGGACCTCTCCCGCCCCGCTGTGCTCAAGACTTCCGCCGTCGCGAACGGAAGAGTCGACTTCCGAGAAACCAAGGCGATCATCGCCGCTGATGTGTCGAGAGCGAAGTGCGCGCCGGTTCGCGATTCCATCGTTATTAGCCGCATGAACACGCCAGCGCTCGTGGGCGCGGTTGGGTACGTGGAAACCGAGGAGCCAGGCGTGTTCCTGCCTGATCGTCTTTGGATTGCGCGCAGCAAACGGACGGACTCGACGGACATGCGATGGCTGAACTATGCGCTGGGCTTCGGCCATGTCGCGACTAGCGTCAGGGAGTTGGCGACCGGGACAAGCAATAGCATGAAGAACATCCCGAAGTCGCGATTACTGGAATTGTCGTTGCTAGTACCGAGCCCGGACGAGCAGAGGGCAATCTCGACCGCGCTCGCCGATGTTGACCACCTGATCGCCTCTCTCGAACGGCTCATCGCGAAGAAGCGAGAGATCAAGCAAGGTTTGATGCAGGAGCTCCTCTCGGGCCGAACTCGTCTGTCTGGGTTCGACAACAGCTGGAAGTCGGTCGACTTCAAGCAAATGGCGATGGTTGTCAAAGATCGCGTTATGCCTACGTCAGCGTCAGGTCGGGTTGTGGAACTTGAGCACATTGAATCCGGGACTGGGCGGCTATTGGGCGACGCCGATCTTCGACAGTCCGTGTCGCTCAAGACTCGCTTCAAGAAGGATGACGTTCTCTTTGGGAAGCTTCGTTCCTATCTGCGTAAGTACTGGCTCGCAGACCGAGATGGATTCTGCTCGACGGAGATCTGGGCGCTCAGAAGTCTCCCCGGGACCTGTTCCGAGTTCCTGAGATACATCGTCGAACTGGAGAGTTTCGTTGAAGCAGCCAGCACTGCCTACGGAACGCACATGCCTCGCGCCGATTGGACCGTCGTCTCGAGGTTCGAGCTGGCAATACCAGATGAGGAAGAGCAGCGGGCGATCGCAGCTCTGCTCCGTGACGCCGACGACGAGATCGCCGCGCTGGAGCGTCGCCTCGAATCTGCTCAGGCTATCAAGCAGGGCATGATGCAGGAGCTGTTGACCGGCCGCACGCGTCTCACCGAGGAGGTCGCAGCATGAGCACCGTAGGTCAGATCGAACGCAAGACGCAGAACCGTGTCGCGGCTCTTTTCCGCGAGCGGCTCGGCTACGAGTACGGCGGCAACCGCGAGGATCTCGATAACCGCAACATCGACGAGGCTCTGCTGATCCAGAACCTGAAGGCTCGCGGCTATGACGACGGGCTGATTCGTCGTGCGGTTTCGCAGCTCCTGACCGCCGCCTCTCTGGCGGATGGACAGAAGCTCTACGATTCGAACCGCAAGTTCTACGAGATGCTCCGCTACGGCGTCAAAGTGAAGCGCGACGTCGGCGAGACCACCGAGACGGTATGGCCGATCAACTGGGAGAATCCGCAGACTAATCACTTTGTGGTGGCCGAAGAAGTCACCGTCAAGGGCGAGCACACCAAGCGCCCTGACATCGTGCTATACGTCAATGGCATCGCGCTGGGTGTGATCGAGTTGAAGCGTTCGTGGGTCAGCGTCAGCGAAGGTATCCGCCAGAATATCGGCAACCAGAAGCAGCACTTCGTGCGGCCATTCTTCACGACCGTCCAGTTGCTGTTCGCGGGTAATGACGTCGAGGGCTTGCGCTACGGCGTGATTGATACGCCCGAAAAGTACTGGCTCGAGTGGAAGGAGTCCGGCGAGGAGCCGAACCCGCTCGACCGTTCCCTGCTCCAGATGTGCTCCAAGGATCGGTTCCTGGAGATCATTCACGACTTCATCGTGTTCGACTCGGGGGTCAAGAAGCCTGCCCGACACAACCAGTTCTTCGGCGTCAAGGCGGCTCAAGAGCGCGTCCGCAGCCGCGAGGGCGGCATCATCTGGCACACGCAGGGCTCGGGCAAGAGCCTGACGATGGTCTGGTTGGCGAAGTGGATTCGTGAGCACCAGACCGATGCCCGCGTGCTGATCATCACCGACCGCACCGAACTCGATGAGCAGATCGAGAAGGTCTTCGGCGGCGTCAACGAGTCGATCTATCGATCGACTTCGGGCGCTGACTTGATCGGCAAGCTCAACCAGAGCCAGCCGTGGCTGCTCTGCTCGCTCGTCCACAAGTTCCGTTCCGACGACCAGGCAGACGAAGCTGATGAGACCGACAGCGACGAGTTCATCAAGGAGCTGGATTCCCGCATCCCGGCTGACTTCAAGGCCAAGGGCAATCTGTTCGTATTCGTCGACGAGGCGCACCGTACTCAAAGCGGCAAGCTGCACAAGGCGATGACCGCCCTGCTACCGGACGCGATGTTCATTGGCTTCACCGGCACGCCGCTGCTCAAGGCCGACAAGATGACGAGCATCGAGACTTTTGGCTCGTTCATCCACACCTACAAGTTCGATGAAGCTGTCCGCGACGGCGTGGTGCTCGACCTGCGCTACACGGCTCGGAACATCGACCAGGACCTGATCGGCCCGGAGCAAGTCGACAAGTGGTTCGACATCAAGACCAAGGGACTGACTGACCTCAGCAAGGCACGCCTCAAGAAGAAGTGGGGCACCATGCAGAAGGTCGTCTCGGCTCGTTCGCGTGCCGCCATGATCGTGCAAGACATCCTGATGGACTTCGAACGTGAGCCTCGCCTGCTGTCTGGACGCGGCAACGCGATGCTGGTGAGCGAGAGCGTCTACCAAGCCTGCAAGTTCTACGAGATGTTCGTCCAGGCGGGCTTCAAGGACAAGGTCGCCATCGTGTCGAGCTACGTCCCAACCGCTACCTCGATCTCGAAAGAAGACGCAGGCGCGGGCGACAACGAAGAGCTGATCAAGTACGACATATACCGTCAGATGCTGGCGGACTACTTCCACGAGTCGGCAGACCAAGCGGTGCAGCGAATCGAGGAGTTCGAGAAGGACGTCAAGCGTCGCTTCATCGAAGAGCCTGGCCAGATGCGGCTGCTAACCGTGGTTGACAAACTTCTGACCGGCTTCGACGCTCCGAGTGCCACCTACCTCTACATCGACAAGAAGATGCGGGATCACGGCCTGTTCCAAGCCATCTGCCGCGTCAACCGCCTCGATGGTGACGACAAGACCTACGGCTACGTCATCGACTACCGTGACCTGTTCAAGTCGCTGGATCAAGCCATCTCGGACTACACCTCGGGTGCCCTCGACGGCTATGCCAAGGAAGACATCGAGGGACTGCTCAAGGACCGCGCCGAGCAGGATCGACAGGATCTAGACGAGGCACTGGAGCGAGTTCGTGCCCTCTGCGAACCCGTGGCTCCGCCGAAGGGAACGCTGGAATACCAGCACTACTTCGTCTCGCTCGAGCCGGGCGATGCCGAGCAGATCAAGCTCAACGAACCGAAGCGTGTCGAGCTGTACAAGTCGGTCGCTTCGCTGGTTCGCGCCTACGGCATCTTGGCAAACGACATGGATTCGGCTGGCTACACGGCTGTCGAAGCGGCCTCCATCAAGAGCGAGGTCGCCCACTACGTTGCCGTCCGCAATGAGGTCGAACGTGGCGCTGGCGAGAACATCGACATGAAGCAGTTCGAAGCAGGCATGCGTTCGCTGCTCGATACCTACATCCTGGCCGAGCCATCCGAGACAGTGGCGACTCTGGACCAGGGCTTGGTGCAGTTGATCGTTGAACGCGGTGCCGATGCCATCGACACCCTGCCGGAAGGTATTCGCAAGAATCCCGAGGCGGTGGCTGAGACCATCATCAACAACGTCCGCAAGACCATCGTCGACGAGCGGGCGCTGAACCCGAAGTACTACGACCGGATGTCTTTACTGCTCGACGCCATCATCGAGCGTCGTCGTGAGGAAGCCGAGGCCTACGCCGACTTCCTGAACGACCTCCTCTCCCTGACCGCTCAGGTCGGAAAGAAGGAGTCGGACACCGCCTACCCTGCTTGGGCATCAACTCCAGCTCGTCGGGCGCTGGTCGACTTCAGCTGGCCGAGCGACATCGTCGTCGATGTCGAGTACCTGAGCAACGTCATCCAGAACAACAAAGAGCACGACTGGGCAGGCAATCCGATCAAGGAGCGTGCCCTGGCCCGCGCGCTTCGCCGCGAGCTACCGGAAGGCTTCGAAGCGGAGCGTCTGGAGGCACTCGTGAAGCTTCTGAAGGGGCACGATGAGTACCGCTAGCGCCTACCTCACCGTCGCCGGCCTCGGGATTGATGTGGTCTACAAGGACATCAAGAACCTGCACATCTCGGTCTACCCGCCGGTCGGGCGAGTTCGTGTTGCCGCCCCGGATACCACCGACGAGGACACCATCCGGCTAGCGATTGTCCAACGTCTGCCGTGGATCAAGCGTCAACGTGAGCGGCTACAGAAGGCAGATCGCCAGACCAAGCGCGAGATGCAGTCTGGCGAAACTCACTACGTCTGGGGCCAGCGATACCGGCTCGATGTTTCGCGCACCTCGGGTAACTTCCACGTCGAGACGAAGGGGCAGACGCTCTGGGTAGTGACCCCCGCCGATGCTGACAGTGGAGCCAAGCTCTCCGCCTTGGACCGCTGGTACCGCCGAGAGGTCAAGGCCGCCCTGCCCACACTGCTCGCCAAGTGGCAACCGATCGTGGGAGTCGAAGTCGACAAGATCGTTGTGCGACGGATGAAGACCAAGTGGGGCACCTGCATGGCGCACTCCCGCACGATCTGGATCAATCCCGAGCTGGCCAAGAAGAACCCGCGTTGCCTCGAGTACATCGTCGTACACGAGCTGACGCACCTGCACGAACGCAGCCACAACCGGCGCTTCACCGATTTGATGGATCAGTTCTTGCTGGACTGGCGCGCGCGCCGCGACGAGCTGAATGGCGCTCCGCTGGCGGACGAGGAGTGGGGGCTGTAGATGGGACGCGTGCGAGGAAGGCTGGCAGTCGCGCTGAAGGTTCTCTGGGCTATAGTCCTCATCCTCGCGGTGCCCGTGCTTGTGCTCGTCCTGATCAGTGCCCTGCCGTGGTCGCTGAGCTGGGATCTCTGGACTGTGCTTACTGCTGTTGGAACGGTGGGGGCAACTCTGGTCGCTCTCGTTCTGGCTCTTCGGTCCTGGGCTCAGGAGAAGGATGCAACTGCTCGTTTCGTCTCGGCCTGGGTGACGGACGATTATCGGCCTCGAGAGAACGGTGCCTCGTATAAGCGAGTCGTGCGGTTGCACATCGCCAACGAATCGAACGAGCCGGTGTTCAACGGGATGGTCAACGTGCACGTTGGTCGTGACGCCACGCCTCTCGGCCCGCTCGCAGCTCCAGCTCCGATTAGCGTCATTCCGCCGCGCCGTGAGCTGGTCTTCGATATCTCTGTCCCGCTGCTGGCCCACGCCGACAGCTGGTCTCCGAGAGCGTCGCTGACCTTCGCCGACCCAAAGGGTCGGCGCTGGCTTCGAGAACTCAACGGTGAGCTTCGGGACGTCAGCCGAGACAACCTTCGCTGGTCGAAGGAATCGAGACCGGGCGACGAACGGCAGATGGGCGACCAGGAGAGTCTGTTCAATCCGATGCTCGTCGCGTTGATGTTCCTTGGTGGGCTTCGTGATGAGGAAACGAAGATCGAAGATCTGTTCGTGTTTTTGGCCCCCGAAGCTTCAGGGTGGGCCGACGTTGACTGGGACCAGCTTCGGGCCGAGCTTGCAGACTTCCAACCAACCTCGATGGTCGACTACCCCGCCCCTCGCATCGCACGCGTCAAGCTCTCTGGGGACAAGTCGCTCGAAGGCAAGACGGTCGAGGGTAGCGGTCGTCCGCTTGCGCTGGATATCTACAAATTCATGACCTTGACGCTCGATCCCTACTTCGGATGGCGGATCTTCGGGATGGGCGCAAGCGTCCCGCCTGACACCATCTACTTCGGTGGGTCGTTGAACAAGGAGGTCGAGCCTTACGTCGAGCCCATTTTCACCGGGGAGGGAGACGAACGGTGACGAGCACTCCGCCCACCATCGATACGATCAAGGAGCTTCTGCAGCGACAAGCGAACATGCTCGTCGCGGCTGGAACTGGCCAGCTTTCCTTCAAGCAGGCGGGTGTGGAGCCAGACTACAAGGGGCTCGACACGACCGTCATCGCTCACTTGACGCGCCTCGGGATCAAGACCCCGTTCCCGTGGCGTTCTCTCGGTGAGTGGTACGGCTTCTATTCCCAAGGAGGCTATCCGACGTACACTTCCCGTCGGCAGTACGTCGCCGGGCTGGTGAATCCAGCACTCGAGCAACTCGACAACATCGAAGGCGCGGGTTCGGTTCACGACCCCGGGGCTGACGATGGCGAACCAATCTGGGACGTAATCAACACTCGCATCGCGGGACTTATCCAGAAGTACTCGACTGCTCGAGAGAAAGACGACTGGCAGGACGTCGGCAGACGTTCACGAGAGATTCTGATTGATCTCGGCAAACTCGTCGCAGACTCCGCACTGGTCCCGGCTGGTCAAGAAATTCCGAAGGCAGGAGATGCGAGGGCCTGGTTCGATCTGTTCGTCGCTGCCCGTGCCGCCGGCAGCGAGCACGCCGAACTGCGCGCGGCGATGAAGAAGATTTGGGATCTCGCTCAGAAGGTCACCCACGGTGACATCGGAGACGCCGATGCGTTCGCTGCTGGTCAGGCGACCGTGATGCTCGTGCGGACGATCCAGAAAATTCTCGCCAACGAAGATGTTGATTCTGATCCTGCGGGCTCGACAATATGAGTGCCCCGAGTTTCCGCATCCTGACGATCAACGGCGGTGGCGTCAAGTGCTTCTTTGTCGCCTCCCCGCTGGCCGAGTTTGAGAAGACTCTCAGCAGGCTTATTGCCGAGCATTTCGACCGGATACTCGGTCTTTCGCTCGGACTGGCCGCTGTCACGGCCTCGGGATCGACCAGCGCCGCGAGGTCTGGGAGCTCCACGTCTCCTACGCGCGCTACCTCGCCGACGCGGGCGCGCGCGACTTTTATGATGTCATTCTCCTGTCCGCCGCCGAGCTGGGGATTGCTGCATGGTGGGATAGCAAGCCATCTCACCATGCAGCCGACCCTTTCACGATTCGGTTCGAGTGTCGCTAGATGTGCTGCTTCAACCACTCTGGCATGCTTGGATCGTCGAGTGCCCAATGGTCCACGACATTCTCTTCCTCTGCCCAGGTGTTCTCATCGCCGTCAAAGAACTTCTGTCGATGGCACTTGTACTTGACGACCTCATCACCTTCGATTCGGTATTCATTCCAATAATAGTTCTGCTTCCCGTGGCCTTTCCATTCATCCGTGGTATACATGGTCGACATGTGAATCGCCTTTCTATGGGTTTTGATGGCTGACGATGGTGGCGGGTTAATGATTCTTTGTCAACGAATAGTATTTTGGCGGCGTTGGCGGACCTTGGGCCGAAGTTGCAAAAAAACTCGAGTCGGGACGTAACGGTTGAGGTTCCCTCCTCGGCAGGTTCTTTTATGGGCAAACGGGGTAGCAGAATATCGTTTACGCCTGGAGCGTATGGTACGACGAATCAGATAGTCTTGACAAGAGTCTGGTGAACGACCGGGTGAAATGATCCGCGGGTATCTCAGCCCCGCCGGTGATCGGAACACCGTCCTGTAGATAGTCGAGTGCTCGCTGCAGAATGGCAGAATGCGGGCCCGTGCGTCCACTATGAGGGGTGGGCCCAGCGCTGGTCGTGAGGGTGAAGTTTTTCTATGCGTGACCGGTCGGCGCACTCACGTTCGGCGGCCGCAGGTCGATCGTCACTGTTTCGCCCCCGGCCCCGCGCTGCGTCATCAGCCGCACCATGTCCTCCTGCCGCGGCTGCCCGAGCGTGAGCCGGTACAGCGTCAGGTCCGAGCGCAGTTGCTCGTAGCGGGACTCGTCCTTGCTCAGGGGGTAGCTCGCGAGCACGCGCTGGATCCGGGCGGTGCCGGGGTAGACCCACCAGGGTGCGAACTCGCCCATCCGGGTCTGGGTCGTGCGCGCGGCGACGACGGCAGCGTCGAACGCGATCCGCCATGGGCTGTGCGCGCCGGCACCAGAGCCCACCACCTCATCCCAGTGCGCCTCCGCGACGTTCTTGCGGATGGCATGCCCAGCGAAGCGGTTGACCCGACCCTCTCTCTGCTCGAAGTCCACGGGGTTGCCCGGCAGGTTCCAGTGCACCACCGCGTGGCTCCACCAGTGGAAGTCGATGCCTTCCTGGCCCACGCTCGTGGAGGCGAGCACGAACGGCGCGAACGGACTGTTGAAGGCCTCGCGCACCGAGGCCTGGCGCACGCCGGCTGCGTCGTCGTCGGTCGTGGCTCGACTACCGCCGTACCGCAGCGCGAAGCGTGCCGTCAACGGCACGGCGGTGTTCCCGAGCGCCGGGTCGTGCGCGGTGTAGGTGGCGCGGCGCAGGCCGAGCGCCTCGACCGCACGACCGACCAGGGCGCGCAGACCGTCGTCGTCCAGGTTTTTGCCGCCCGTCTCGCTGTGCAGCTGGAACAGGTACTCGTCCAGCACCGCCTGCAGGTTCCCGTCGGCGCAGTAGTCGAGCACGCTGCGCCAGTACGGGCGGTCGTCGCCGTACAAGGTGGTGAGCAGCGCGATCGAGTCGGGCCGGTTGAACAGGCTGCGCAGCCCGTCCGCGAGCCGCACCGCAGCGTCCCAGAGTCCGGCGTCGGTCACGGCACCGGCCGCCGCACCGCTGCCCACCACGGTGCCGACAGCACGCCACGCGACGTTGCCCGGGGCGTGTGCTGCCAGGACCGCGAGATCGGGATGGATGGTGCGCGCGGCCGGTGTGCCGAGCGTGACGCGGACGTGCTCGAGCAGGGCCTCGCTCGGGGTGTCGCCGTCCATCGCGCGCGCCATGTGCTCCGCGCCGGCATCGGCCAGCGGCTCGGGCAGCGCCCCCGGCCAGGCGAAGTACGCCTCGTGCGCGGCAGCGGCGGCCGAGGCGCTGGCGGCCTCGGGCCCGTCGTCGACGTCGGGTGAGACGCCGGTGACCGCCGCAGCCTCGGCATCGTCACTCAGCCGGCTCGCGACCGCAGCCTCCAGCGCGGCGGCCGACAGTCGGCGTCCCTTCGCCCGCGCCGCACGCAAAGGGTCGCCGGCCTGCGCCAGTGTGACATGCGGCCAGAACAGTGCGAGCGCGGACAGACCCGCCGGGCGTCCTTCGGGCCCGAGCGCGTACCGCAGGCGCTCGGCCACCCGGGCACGCGCCTGCGGGGTGTTCGCCCGCATCACCTGGCGGTCGCCTGCCATCCGGCGGTCGGCATCATAGCTGAGCAGCATGGCTAGCGCCGTCGGGGTGCCGTTTCACGCCGAGAACACCACCTGCTTGGTCACGCTACCGTCGCTCAGCGGCGCGAACACCGGCCCCGGCTCCAGGTGCGGCATCGACGGCGGCACCCACAGCAGGCGCCACCACACCTCTGCAGACAGCAGGTGCCGACCTATCGCCGCAGGAGGTTCCGCCAGATCGGAGGCCGAGGGTCAGCTCGCGCTCGCCGCGAGCCAGCAGGCGGCTGCGCAGTAGGCGCTCGTCGCCGCGCCATCACACGTCGGCCGTGCGGACGCACTCAGGCGCCTGCTCCTGCCAGGACGGAGAGCATCGACTGGTTCAGGCTGGCCGAACCACAGCCAAGATCGTGACAGTCGAGACCCAGTCATCGATCCCTAGGTTGTGACGTAGGTGTTCGTGCGAGATTGAGACCACGTCCAGAGCCTTACGCTGAGCCATCTCGTTCAAAGAACACACAGCCATGTCGAACGCAACGTTCACGAATCGATCGGTCGCATCGACCGCAATAACTCTCGAATCCATATTCATTCATCGACCATTCGTGCGATGGACTTGACCGCCGCCGCTGACAGCCCACTTGAGGGCCTCCATGAAGCGGCGTCAGTCGCGTCGCCCGCTGGGGCCCCGCGCTGCTGGTTCGGACTCACAGCAGTACCTCCAGCGCATGCTGGATCGCGGGGCGCGCCTTCGGGAAGCTCTCGGCCATCGCGAGCAGTGCGCCGGGGCTGTTGCCGCGCCCGCGCAGCCACCGCTTGAGTGCGCCGACGGCGAGGTCACTGCCCCACGCGTGCCGCAGCCGGAACAGGTCGATCAGAGTGCGTTCGGCCGAGTACAGACCGATGGATCGCCCTCCCGGCAGCTCGTGCTCGTCGTGGCCGATGCCGAACGTGGTGGCGGCGAAGCGGTGCCAGGCGATAGGCGTGTGACGGACGGTGACCGGCTGGGCGCCGCGAGGGATGGCGATGTCGCTCCGTGCGGGGATCTCATCGGTCAGATCGTGCAGTGACAACGCCGTGAGGAGGCACAACGTGGCGTCGGGCTTCTTTGCGGCGATCGCGATCCACGCCGCGGTCGTGTCGTCCGCGACCCCCGCCCGCAGGAACAAGCCGGGGGAGATGCGCTCGAACTCGCCCGACTCGATCAGCCGGTCGAGGCCGTGTCGGGTGAGACCGTGACCGGTGAGGTCGTCGTAGCCGAGCAGATCGGGCAACGCTGCGGTGTTCATCATCACTTCCGGCTGGGCGGAATCCATGACACATCTATCGTACCTGTGATGGTTTTCACCGCGCAGTGAGTGGCGTGATCTGCGGCGCCACGGTGGACGCGGTCAAGGTGGGCACCATCAAGCATGCCAAGGGCCTGGAGTTCAAGCAGGTGCTCATGGCCGACGTACGTCGCGATGACGCGGGCGCGCGACGGGCTGTGGGTCGGGGTCGTGTGACGGTGGTGTTGGCTGTTCGGACGCTCGCGCTGTCGCAAGGGGGTGGCTGATCCTCGAGCTGAGGGGTGGCCGATCGTAGATTTTTCAGGTGGCCGATCGTAGACTTATCGCATGGCCAAGTATCGATCGCGAGTGGTCGACGCCGAGCTTCGTGACCGGATGGCGGTCACCGGTGCTGTGCTCGTCGACGGGCCGAAGGCGGTCGGGAAGACGTCGACGGCCATGCAGATGGCTGCGACTGTGCTGCGGGTCGACATCGATCGTGCGGCCAGGGCCGCGCTCGAGGTGCAACCTGAGGTGCTGTTCACCTACCCCACGCCGATCCTCTTCGACGAGTGGCAGGACGCGCCCGCGCTCTGGAACCTGGTGCGGCGCGCCGTCGACGACCACACGGGGAAGGGCTTGTACCTGTTGACCGGGTCGGCGCGTCCTCGCGACGATGCACGGATGCACTCAGGGGCCGGACGCATCGGTCGGCTCCGGATGCGACCGATGAGCTTGTACGAGACGGGGCACTCGACCGGAGCGGTGAGCCTTCACAACCTGCTCGACGGCGCCGAGCCAGCAGGGCGGCCCGCGGAACTGACCATCCCAGACCTGCTTGAGCGGATCATCGTGGGCGGATGGCCGGACCTTGTGGATGCCGACGAGCGGACGGCCCGGACCTGGCTCGCGGACTACTGCCGCAACCTTGCAGAGGTGGACATTCCCGGTCTGGGTTCACGGCGAAACCCCGGGAACATCCGGCGCCTCCTCGCGAGCCTGGGGCGTGCGGTCGGTACGCCGCTGAACCGTGCGGCCCTTGAGGCCGAGGTCGGCGGTGACGGCGGCCCGGTCGCGAGCGAGACCTTGGCGAACTACCTCGATGCTCTCGATCGACTCATGCTCGTCGAGCCGCTACCGGCCTGGCGCCCGCACATGCGTTCCCGCACGAGGCTGCGCACCTCCGCGGTCCACCATTTTGTCGATCCGTCGCTGGGGACCTCCGCCTTGGGCGTGGGTAGCGCCGACCTGCAGCGCGACCTTGAAGCAGCGGGCTTTCACTTCGAGTCGCTGGTCGTCCGAGACCTGCGAATCTACTCGCAGGCGTTGGGCGCGACGATGTCATCCTGGCGAAACTCGCGTACCGGGTCCGAGGTCGACGTGGTGCTGGAACTGCCCAACGGCCGCTGGGCAGGGATCGAGATCAAGTTGGGCGAGTCTGCTGCGGACGCCGGCGCCGCGGCGTTGCTGAGGTTTGCTGACCAGGTCGACACAGATCGGCACGGGGTGCCGCTCGCTCTCGTCGTGGTCACGGGCGGGCGTTTCGCCTACCGGCGCCCGGACGGTGTCAGCGTCGTCCCGATCGGTGCGCTGGGACCGTAGCAGGCTCCGTCGCCGTCGTGCATGCCGCAGCGACCAGACCCCGCTCGTCAACGCGGACGCGGCCTGCCGTATGCGCCGCCGGCAAAGTCACCTCGCCCCGAGCATCTCCGCGAACGCCTGCTCGGTGACGATCGGGATCCCGAACCGGCGCGCGGTGCGTGCCTTGCCGGACAGCGAGTCCGGATCCGCCGCGACGAGCAGCCGCACCGACTTCGACACGTTGCCCTTCGGCACCAGTCCCCGGGCAGCGAGCTCGTCCTCCCACTCGGCGCGTGGGCGTGACATGGCGCCGGTGAGCACCACCGCGTCGCCCGTCGTGAGGCGAAAGCCTGCCGACCCGCTCACCGTCGGCACAGTCACGATCGTGGTCCCGTCCTCGGGCGCCGGTCGTGAGGCGTCGCCGTCCATGGCCACCGCGCCGGCGGCCTGAGCGTCGGCAGCCTGCGCGGCGGCGATCGCGGCCTCGACGTCGTCGACGTCGAGGCCGAGCTGGCTGGCCACGACGTGAAGATCGTCGAGCTCCTGGTCGGTCAGCACGCCGTCGGACCACGCGATCTCGGCGAGCGCGCGCAGGTAGTCATGGTGCAGCGACTCGACCTGGGCGCGCCCCAGTCCCAGCTCGTCGGCGCAGGCCAGCAGGCCATCTCGCTCAGAGTGCGAGAGATAGCGGTCCAGCAGGGCGACGTCGAGCAGCGCCAGGTAGTCGTCCGCAGCAGGGACGTCGGTGACGCGGTCCATGCGGTCGGCCAGCGAGCTCAGCCAGTGGTGCGTCGACCGGCTGGCGCCGCGGACCGTCACGGTGGGAGGGGCGTTCGTCAGGGCAAGGTCTAGGGTGACCGTCGCGGCGAGCTGCTGGGCCGCGGCCCACCACGGAGCCCCAGGCTCCTGGGCCAGGTAGGCGCGCAGCAACTCGGACGTGGCGCGAGCGTCACCCAGCGCAGAGTGCGCTCCGGTGTGCTCGATCCCCGCCAGCTCGCAGCAGATCGCGAGGCCGCGCGGCGCCCGCTCGATGTACCGGTTCGCGAGGCGCATCGTGCACAGGCACGCATCGGCCGGGAACGTTATCGCGATCCCCGCGCGGACGAGCTCGGCCTCCAGGAAGCGGACGTCGAACGAGGCGTTGTGCGCGACGATCGCACGGCCTGCCACCAGCTGCGCGACGTGCGGGGCGATCTGCGAGAAGAGCGGTGCGAGCCGTGCATCTGCGGCCGTGATGCCGTGCACGTGCTGCGCACCCAGGTCGCGCTCGGGGTTGACGAGCGTGGACCACTCGCCCTCGTACCGTCCGTCCGCGTCCAGATGGACGACGGCGATCTCCACCACGCGATCGTGCAAGCGCGGGGAGAACCCGGTGGTCTCGACATCCAGGACGGCGAAACCAGCCATGTCGGTGCTCCTCGAGGACGGCGCTCGTGCGCTCGTGCGATCGGTCGGTCAGCGACATCATGCCAGGGGCTTCAGGTGTCGTGTCAGAGGGTGAGCCTAGTTTCGGCACGTCGAGCACGAGACGTGGTGCTCCTCGGGATCATTCTCCGAAAGGTCAGAAGACATGGATGTTCATACGGCGATGGCACGGTCGCGCAGGGCCGCGGTGCGACGGGCGACAGGGGCGGCGCTCGGGCTCGGGCTGTTGACGATGTCAGCGGTGCTGCCCGCGACAACCGCTGGTGCTGCGGCCCCGGTCGTCGCGAAGACCGCTGTGGCTGCCACAGGGCACCCCGGCGTGACGACCACCGGGCGCATCTCGGCAAAGAAGTGGGCGAAGAAGAAGTTCGGCTCGTTCACGAGCAAGACCTACCGCGGGTCGGGCGACGACGTGATCCGGCTGCCGAAGTCGGCGCACGCCGCTCTCGTCACCGCCAAGCACCACGGCGACTCGAACTTCGCGATCGTCGCCACGACGAGCTCAGGTGCCTGGGACACGTTGCTGGTCAACGAGATCGGCAGCTACAAGGGGACTACCGCCTACGGCGTCGAGGGAAAGTCGAAAGCGAAGTACCTCGAGATCACCGCGGACGGTGCGTGGACGATCAAGGTCCGGGCCGTCGACAAGGCGCCGACCGTCAAGGCGAAGAAGTCCTATGCAGGTGACCAGGTCCTGCTCTACGACACGCGCAGCGCCAAGGTTCGGACGTTCAGCTATCGAGGCGACTCCAACTTCGCGATCTGGTACCGGACCGCCAGCTCCTACCCGGACCTCCTGGTGAACGAGATCGACTCCTACAAGGGGCGCAAGCTTGTGACGGCCGGGCCGGGCGTGCTCGTGGTGTCCGCCGCCGGTGGAAAGTGGTCGGTGCGATGACCACCCCGACGCCGCCGATCCCGTCAGTGCCTACCGGACCAGTCCCGTCCATGCCGAGCAGCGCGATGGCACCTGTGCAGCGCGAACCCGCGCAGCCGGTCGGGCTCGGACAGCCACCCGTGGCCCGGCAGCCCGCGCCTGAGCCCCGGCCGCGGGACGTGTTCGGCACCCTCAAGATCGTCATCGCGGCGCTCGGCATCGTCGCGGCCGTGCTTGTGTGGTTGCCGTCGTTGTCGGTGAGCGACCATGCGTCGGACATCACCACGGTCCGCCTCTCCAAGAACCTCAACGACTCGAGCGCGTCCGGGGCTCCGCAGCAGGCGGTGGTCGCGGGATGGGCCACCGTCGACTACCTCGAGCTGGCAGCGACTCAGCTGGACGAGTCCCACGCCGAGCAGCGTCGGCAGTCGACTCTGCTGTTCATCGGCATCGCGACGGGCGGGGCGCTCGTTCTCGTCGCCAACCTCGAGCGCAGGGCCAGACGGCGGGGGAAGAACTCCGAGGGACAGCTCCGGCGCGGTTCCTCTCCCGCCTCGGCGTGACCCCACGACGAGGGCCGGGCCCCGGAGCACATCGCTCCGGGACCCGGCCCTGATCACTGGTCAGCGGGTCACCCAGTGGGCGACCACCGCCCAGCCAGCCCCTACTTGCGAACCTTCTTCGTGGCCTTCGACTTCTTGACCACCTTCACGTACCCAGGCTTCTTGCCCTTCACGACCACGGTGATCTTCTTGCCTGTGGCCTTCTTGGCGAGCTTCTTGGTGAGCTTGAGCTTCTTGCCGTGCGCACCGGTGATCTTCTTGCCGTTCGCTCGCCACGTGTAGGTGAGCTTGGCCCCAGAGGTCCAGCGACCCGGCTTGACCTTCAGGGTCTTGCCCACCTTCGCCTTGCCCTTGATCGTGGGCTTCGCCGCCTTGAGCTTTCCCTTGGCGATCTTCACGGCAGCCGAGGTCTTGGCCACTGTCGCATAGCCGGTCTTGGTGCCGGTGACCGTCACTGCGACCTTCTTCTTGGCGTCCGCCGCGACCAGCGTGTACGTGGCCGTGGTGGCGCCCGGGATCGCGGTGCCGTTGCGGGTCCACCGGTAGCTCAGCGAGGTGCCCGCCGGCCACATGCCAGGGGCGGCGGTGAGCGCGGAGCCGACCTTGGCCGTGCCGATGATGGTGGGCGTGCCCGGCGTCAGCGTGCCGGGTGCCAGGGTCACCGTCGTCGAGCCAGGAGCAGCGACCTCGGCCGTCGTCCCGGCACCGCTCACGGTGCTCACCTTGTTCACGGTGACCGTGCTGGTGCCCGGGCTGAGCACAGTGAACGTGACCGTCGCGAGCGACGTCTCACCCTGGGCGCCGGGCGAGGTACCCGCCTTGGTGTGCGTGACGGTCAGGGTGTCGGCGCTGGTGGACGTGGTGGTCGTCCCCGTCGTGCCCGACGTCGCCGAGACGAGCCGCAGCCTGCTCGGGTCGTAGCCCAGCTCGAGGCGGTAGGCGTACAGGTCGTTCGCCGCCTGCTGCACGTCGACGGTGTACGTCCCACCGACAGTCGCGCTCGAACCGGACCCGGTCACCGTCACGCTGCCGTCGCCCGGCACGTCGTCGTCCGTGCCGGGACCAGCGACCACGTCGCCGCTGATCGCACCGTACAGCGCGGGCGTCGTGCGGTGCGCCGTGCTCTGCTCGTAGGCGTACGCGTAACCGAGCAGGTCACCCTCGTCGTAGTCGCGCCCCAGGAACTCGAGGTTGACGCCCGCTCCGGGCAGCGTCTCGTCCGGGGTCGTCTGGCCGGCCGGGACCGTGACCGCGGGCATTCCGGTGTTCGGGCTCAGGCGCAGGTTGCTGCTGTACGTCGTGTACGGCAGCGCGGTGGGGTAGACGATCGCGTCGAGGTGCTGGGTGTCCATCAGGTCGGTCAGGTAGGCACCGCCGTTCGCGATCAGCGAGGTGTGCGTCCCGGGTGCGTCCGACGTGCCCATCCAGGCGTCGTACGTCTCCTGGGTGACGTTGTTGCGGCTCACGTAGGTGCTCCGGTACCCCGGGACGTACATCCCCGAGGCGATGATGTCGTCCAGGGACCGCAGGGGGACCGTCGGGTCGAGGTGGGCGGCGATGTACGCGTTCAGGTCGTGCTTGAACTCCGCCGTGCTCCCCGAGCCCTCGCCGAGGATCGCCGCGATCGTCACCCCGGTGGTCGGGTCGGCCGTGAGGGTGGTCGGGTCGATCGCGGTGACGGTCGCGCCCTGCGCCTCCAGGTCGGTGACGGCGTCCATGAAGATGCGCCGCCCGGCGACCTGGGCCGCGTTGGTGGCGCTGGCCGGCGGGACCATCGTCGTGAAGTACGCGAAGCTCTTGCCGTCCAGCGCGTGCGGGTCGAGGTACTGGGTGTACGACGCCGGTGCCTTGCTGCTGGACTCGGCGGTGGCGGCGTCGTTCGGGTCGGTGCCGACGACGGCGTCGAGCGCGATCGCGGCGTCCTCCACGGAACGACCGATCGGACCGCCGGTGTCCTGGCTCAGCGCGAGCGGCACGATGCCGTCGCGGCTGGTGAGGCCCACCGTGGGGCGCACCCCGACGAGCTGGTTGTAGCTGGACGGGTTGCGGATCGACCCGCCGGTGTCCGTGCCGAAGCCGATCGCCCCGAGGTTCGCCGCGATGGCCGCGCCCGTGCCGCCGCTCGACCCGCCGGCGGTCTTCGACGTGTTGTACGGGCTGGCGACCAGCTTGGTGCCGTTGGTCGGCGGGGTGGTCGTCGGGTCCGTGATCGGGGAGCCGGCGCTGTAGGTGGACGAGAAGCCGTACGCGAACTCGTCCAGGCTCGCCTTGCCCAGGATCACCGCACCTTGGGCGCGCATCCCGCTGACCATGAACGCGTCGTCGGAGGTCTGGTTGTCCTCCCAGCAGGCGCAGCCCGCGCTCGTGGGCATGTCCTTGGTGTCGTAGTTGTCCTTCAGCAGGATCGGGATGCCGTCGAGCATGCTGCGCGGGCCACCGTTCTTGGCGCGCAGGGTGTCGCTCTCGGCGGCCGCGTCGAGCGCCGCCTGGCCGCCGGTGCTGATGATCGCGTTCAGCGCGCGCCCGGTCGAGGAGGTGTCGACCACCGTGGCGGCGTAGTCCTCGATGCGCTGGAGATACTCCTGCGTCAGCTGCACCGAGGTGATGACGCCCGCGTTCATGGCCTTCTGCATCTCGACCGCGGAGGCCTCGATCAGATCGAAGGAGCCGTCGTCGTAGATCTCCTTCTGCGCCAGCGCGGCGACGTCCTTGAGGTCGATGACGCCGTCGCCGTCGAGATCGGCCGCCGCGACCGCCGACCATCCCGCGCTGCCGTTCGTGGTGCCGATCGCAGCGGTGAGGATCGCGAGGTCCGCGGCGGTGACCTGCTTGTCGCCGGTGAGGTCGCCGGCCGTGTAGTAGGGCTCGAGGAACGGGGAGGCGGCCGTGCTGGTGGAACCGGGGCCGGTCGGGTCGGTGTCGGCGAGGGCGGCCGGAGCGCTCGCGACCAGCGTCGCCGAGAGGGCGAGGCAGGTGGCGATCGAGACGCTGGCTGCTCGGGAGGTGTGGAGGTTCACGATTCACCTTCTTCTGTGTCGGACGGTCCCGAACCTAGTGAGGTGGCGTTTCGCCGGTGTTTCCCCCGTGTGTTCGGCGTTCGAACGGGCTCGTCAGCGGGGCGAAGAGGGATTCGTGCGCGGGAGACTGCTCGGCAGGGCGCCGTCGATCGGGCTGGAGGAGTCGGGCGCCGACAGAGCCAGTGGTTTACAATAGTTTTGGCCTATCAGGCTGATAGCCTCGAACTATTGGAGTCAGAAGTGGAGGCAGCGTGGGACGCAAGCGCATCGGTCTGCATCCCCTCGCGCGCGAGGGGCTACGCGTCCTCGGCCAGCAGGTGCGGCTGGCGCGCCTCGAGAAGGGCTGGACGGCCGCGGAGCTCGCTGCTGCCGTCGGGGTCTCTCCTACGACACTGAGCGCCATCGAGAACGGTTCCCCCTCGGTCTCCGTCGGCAACGTCCTCAACGTTGCGGCCGTCGCCGGTGTGCCGCTGTTCGAGCTGCACGACTCCATCGCGCTGGCCGGTGTGCGGCAGGTGCTCGCCGACAGGCTCGCTCTGCTGCCGTCCCGGGTCGACCACCCTCGGACGAAGGGCGGCGACGATGACCTCGACTTCTGACGACGTCTACGTCTGGGTCTGGCTCCCGGGACGGACCGACCCGGTGCCCGCGGGCCGGCTCCGCGCCCGAGCGCCCGGTGGCCTCTGGTTCCAGTACGGTCGCCGGTACCTCGAACGACCCGACGCGGTCGCGCTCGCGCCCACGCTGCCGCTCGAGCGTGATGCCTTCAGCCCCACGGCGGACCTCGGCATGCCCGGCGCCCTGCGGGACGGAGCGCCGGACGCATGGGGCCGCCGAGTCATCCTCAACGCCCTCACCGGGCGGCGCGGTCGCGACGTCGACGTCATGGCGCTCGACGAGGCGACCTACCTGCTGCGCTCCGGCTCCGACCGATGGGGTGCGATCGACTTCCAGACGAGCCCGTCGACGTACGTCTCCCGCAGCGACACCGCGACCCTCGACGAGCTGCAGAGAGCCGCTCAGATCGTGGAGTCGGGAGAGGGCCTTCCTGCGAGCCTCGCTGCTGCGATCGTCGACGGCACGACGATGGGCGGCGCTCGCCCGAAGGCGCTCCTGCGTGACGGCGAACGGCACTACCTGGCGAAGTTCTCGACGTCGTCCGACCCGCTTCCCGTCGTCGGGGCGGAGGCGGCCTGCCTTGTCCTCGCCCGCGCGGTGGGCATCGAGACCCCGCCGTCGCGGGTCGTCTCGTCCCTCGGCCGCGACGTCCTGCTCGTCGAACGATTCGACCGCCCGGCCCCAGATGCCCGCAGCATGGTCGTCTCCGCTCTGACGCTGAGCGGGCTCGGCGAGATGACAGCGCGCTACGGCAGCTATCTGGACCTGCTCGCGAGCCTCCGCGAGCACGGTACGGACGCGGGGGAGGACCTGTTCCGGCGGGTCGCCTTCAACATCGTCGTCTCGAACACCGACGACCACCTGCGCAACCACGCCGCGTTCTGGGACGGGGCCAGGCTCGCCCTCACCCCGGCCTACGACCTGTCACCGATGATGCGCAGCGGGGAGACCGCGACCCAGGCCATCGCGTACGGGCCCGACGGCCAGCGCGAGAGCAACCTGGCCTCGCTCCGCGCCGTCGCGCACGAGTACGGGCTGACCCGGCGGCAGGCGGACGACATCGTCCACGGCATGGTCGCTGGTGTGCGGGACGGTTGGGAGGAAGCCGCGGATGCTGGGCGCCTCACGTCTGCCGACCGCGGTGCGCTGTGGGGGCGGCAGATCCTCAACCCTGGGGCGTTGTACGGCCTGTGACGGCATCGGCCCAGCCCGCCACGCACGGTCCGCCTCTCACGCTCCCACCCCTCACGCCGCCGCCCCGTGCCCGGCGTCCGCCTTCGCGCGCAGCTGCTGGCACAGGTGCCTGCCGAGCTCCGGCGCCACCCTTCCGCCGCGCGCCTGCCCCACGTGGTCGCTGACGATGCGGGTCGCGACCTCGCGGACCGTGCTGCGCGCGCAGGACGCGTCCGCGGAGCGACGGGCCAGGACGGCCAGGCGGTCGGCACCGAGGTTGAGCTCGTCGTCCGTGTGCCCCTTCACCCATTCGACCTGCACGGTCCGCCCGTGCCGCAGTTCCGCGATGTCAACTGCGGCCTGCTGAGCGACACCGTCCAGGCGTGAGGTCACCAGCGACTCCTCGCGCAGGTCACGGGCCCGCAGCAGCCGGCGGGTGATGCCGACCGCCCACCGGGAGTCCGAGGCGAGCGCGATGTTGTCTCGCTCGATCGTTCGCAGCGCCAGCGCGATCGCTGCCAGCTCCCCGTGCGCGATCGTCCGTGCCTGGGGGAGCAGGTCTATGACGGCCTGACCGTCCTGGGCCAGCACACCGAGCCCGGCGCCCGGGTGGTGCTTGCGCATCGAGGCATCCGTCGCCACGCGGAAGAGCGGCGCAGCGACCTGCGGGCCGCGTGCTGTCAGCGTCGCCTCGGCCAGCTCGCGCGCTGCCGCCAGCGTCGCCGCCGTCCGACCGCCCGCCTCGTGGACGGGCACGTGGCGCAGCCCGGACACCTCGCGCTCCATGCTCCCGACCGCTGCGGACAGGCCGCCGTCGGGCACGCAGACGTATAGCACCTCGTCGGACGCCAGGCTCCGCGCGTACGCGTCGAGGACCGCGTCGACGAGGAGCGGCCTGACGTCCGCGCTGCGGTCACGGGCCAGCAGCGTCACCCGCGAGCGGGGCGTCTCGAGGTCGGGTCCGCTCTCCGTGACGACGAGCACGGTCGCCCGGTAGGACGTCGCGACGGCGGCGGCCAGGTGACGCGCGTCGACGGGGTGCGCGGTGAGAGGGAGCGCGGTGACGGGGGCGCTGGTGCGGATCTGCGCGGGCGTGACGGTCAGCATGGTGGATCTCCTTTCCACCCGTACTGTCACATCGACCTCTGACACCACCTGGCCCGTCCGCACTACCTCATGCCGCTCGTCAGCGAGCATCATGGAGGCAGGAGGAACGATGACGAGCACAGCATCGGCAGAGAGCACCGAAGCACCCGCGGCCGTCGACCCCGACGATCCGCGCGAGCAGATCCGGGTCGGCGTCATGATGGCCAACGGGCGGCTCGCGCCGCGTCGCTTCGCCTCGTGCGAGGAGGCCGAGGGCTGGGCGATCGAGGGCGAGCAGGTCGTGGAGTGGAACCTGGTGTGCGAGTGCGACCGCTGAATCGGCGCTGAGCGCCGCGCCGGTCTACGCGGCGTCGGTCAGGTCGTTCGTGCGCTCCACCCGCGCCGTCAGGTACGCCTGGGCGTGGACCACGTTCCCGACCTCGGGGACCGGCGCGAGCGCGACCGGCCAGCACAGAGCGATCGGGAACACGCCCACGGCCCGCACCGTGGCGGTCACGTACGGCTCGCCGGTGGCCTGGTTGGTGCGCAGCTCGGCGCTCTCGACGATCCCGGAGATCTGCGCCATGGCGTTGGCCTGCTCGCCGAACATGCCGAGCGGGATGAAGCTTCCGGCGGCCAGGGTCATGCGGGTCTGGACCGTCCCGTCGGGCAAGGTGCGCGGCTCGTCCAGCTCTCCTATGTCCGCCTCGGGAGACGCCCTGAACGCGTCGGTGTCGGCGAACACCGCGACCTGCTGCACCAGTCCGGCGACGCTCGCGAGGGCGGACGTCTCCTCGGGGAGCCCGGTCCACCGCCACCACTGCTCGACGTCGGCGCAGAAGCGGGTCGCGGTCTCGCCGCCGTCATCCGGCACGTCGAAGACGATGCGGTCGGTCCGCTCGACCCACAGCGGCGCGACGACCCGGACGCCATGGTCACCGGCGAATCCGGGCGTCGCACCGACCGCGCCGTCCGGGCCGAGCTCCACCCACACGATCGCACCCGAGGGGTCCGTCCACCGCCCGGCGAACCAGCCGTCGTCGAGCGTGACGCCGGTGAGCTCCTCGCGGTGCTCGGCGACGAAGGACTCGACGGTCCGCTCGTCGTCGAGCGACAGACCGATGCAGTCGAACATCCCGTGCGTCATGGAGGCCATCATGCCAGCCGGGGGCCGTGTCAGCGGTGGGTGGCAGCGTTGACGGTAGATCGACACCGAGCGACGGGAGGCGACATGGGCGACGGGCGGCTTGACGACGCGCGGCCTGACAACGCGGGGGTCGACGACGCAGGCGAACGGCTCGCAGCAGAGATCGCGACGCTGCGGGAGTCGTCGCAGCGAGCCCTCGCGACCGGAAGCCTGGCGCGGGCGTCGCATCTGAGCTTCAGCCTCGGGTCACGGCTTGTGGAGGTCGGGGACCACAGCGGTGCGGAGGCGGCATATCGGCACGCGGTCGTGCTGGCGGACCTGGCCGGCGGAGACGACCCGGAGGTGGTGCTCGCGGCCTACCGCAGCCTGGTCCGGTTCCTGGAACCGTCCGAGGAGGCGGTGGAGCTGGCGGAGGACCTCCTCTGGATCTTGAAGGAAGTCGACCCGACTCGCCACGTGATGCGCCTCGCCGAGGCGGAGGAGTGCTTGGCCCATGCGTTGCTTCGCCACGCGATCGTGGAGCCCGGCACGGTCGACCATGCGCTCCGGGTCGCGGCCCTGACCATCGAGGATCTCGAGGTGACCTGTTCTCACGGCTCGGTCCGGTCGCTCCAGCTGCTGGTGGCTGACGCGCTTCGATCCGCCGGCCGCGAGGCCGCGGCGGCGGGCTGGCAGGCGGACGCCGACAAGTACGGCGAGCGTTGCGACGTCATGGTCCAGGAGATCCCCGGGCACGTGCACCTGTGGGACGTGGTGGTCGGCGGCGGAGCTCAATGACGATCGGAGTGTTCCGGGGTTCGGGAGTGGCCCAGGGGCTGATCGTCTCGACGGTGGTGGACATCATCCTCGAGTTCGCTGACGCCGCCGTCGCGCTTCTCCTCGTTGTGGGAGCTCTGAGAGCGCGGCGACCGGGTCCCCGCACCACCACGAGAAATCGCTCCCCACCGCAGACTGCGCGCGCTACCCTCGACCCCATGACACGACAGTGCACCCCAGGGCTCCCAGCCCGCCCTCTCGGGCGGGCACGAGTTCCGAGGAGCAACGCATGTCCACCGAGTTCTACGCTCGTGACTTTCTGAACCGTCCGGGTCACCACCGCGGTGCCTACGTCATCGCGTCCGTCGATATCGATGACGACGATGTCGAGCCCGAGAAGGTCTGCGTCGACGGCGAGCTGACCATCTCCGACTGCTCGCGGATCGTCCACGTCGAGTTCTGTGCCACCACCCCCGACGAGCTCGACAACGCCCTGCACAAGGCCCGTCTGCTGCACCGCACCGTCTGCGACTTCGTCGTCGCGCTCGAGGCCGCGTGCGCCCAGGTCACCGCCCGTCGCGCAGCCGCGTCCTCGTCGGAGCAGTGAACCTCCACGCGGGGTACGGCCGTCCCGTGTCGTGCCCCGCGTGTTCGCGCAGAGTTCGCCCGTGCGCGGCAGACGGTGCCGGCCGCGATCCCGATCGCCGCGATCCGCAAGCGCGGCCCGCAGGTCGAGAACCGTGAGTGCGGGCTCGTGCGTAGCGACGGCACCCTCCGGCGCACGACGATCTTCCGGGTCCCGCGGCCTCGCACGGCGTCGTGCGGCCTGACGTCGTGCCCGGGCGGGGTACGGGCGACCTCACGCTGCTCGAGCCGGGCTGAGAGCCGACGGCGTCCTGCGCCTGACCCGCGGCTATGCTGACGACGTTCGCCCTCATGCCGTCCCCGCGACGGCAGTTCCCTCAACGACGAAGGACACCACGTGAGCAACATCGAACCCGTCGGCACGGTCGTCCCCTCCGAGGTCCCCACGCACTGGTACAACCTCGCGGCCGACCTGCCCGAGCCCGTCCCGCCGGCCCTGCACCCGGGGACCAAGGAGCCGCTCGGCCCCGAGGACCTCGCGCCGCTGTTCCCGATGGCGCTCATCGCGCAGGAGGTCAGCACCGAGCGGTACATCGAGATCCCGCAGACGGTCCGCGAGATCTACGCGCTGTGGCGTCCCGCCCCGCTGTTCCGGGCGCGCCGCCTCGAGCGCGAGCTCGGCACGCCGGCGAAGATCTTCGTCAAGTACGAGGGCGGCAGCCCGGCCGGGTCGCACAAGCCGAACACCGCCGTCGCGCAGGCGTACTACAACGCCGCCGAGGGCATCACGAAGCTCACCACGGAGACCGGCGCCGGGCAGTGGGGCGCGTCCCTGTCTTTCGCGTGCGCGCTGCTCGGTCTGCAGTGCGAGGTCTGGCAGGTCCGCGCCTCCTACGACGCGAAGCCCTACCGCCGCTTCCAGATGGAGACCTACGGCGGCGTCTGCCACCCCTCGCCTTCCGACCTCACCGAGGCCGGGCGGGCGATGCTCGCCGCCGACCCGCACACCACCGGCTCGCTCGGCATGGCGATCTCGGAGGCCGTCGAGGTGGCCGCGACCCACCCGGACACGCACTACGCGCTCGGGTCGGTGCTCAACCACGTCATGCTGCACCAGTCCGTCATCGGGCAGGAGGCCCTCGCCCAGCTCAAGGAGATCGGCGAGACGGCCGACGTCGTCTTCGGCTGCGCGGGCGGCGGCTCGAACCTGGGCGGGCTCACGTTCCCGTTCATCGGCGAGAACCTCCGCGACGGCGCGACGGTCAGGATCGTGGCGTGCGAGCCGGCCGCCTGCCCGTCGATCACGCAGGGGGAGTACCGCTACGACTTCGGCGACGTCGCCGGGCTGACCCCGCTGCTCAAGATGCACACCCTCGGCAAGGACTTCGTGCCGCCGCCCATCCACGCCGGTGGCCTGCGGTACCACGGCATGGCGCCGATGGTCTCGCACGCCGTCGAGCTCGGGCTCATCGACGCGATCGCCGTCGAGCAGGACGAGGCCTTCGCGGCGGGCGTGCTGTTCGCGCGGACCGAGGGGATCATCCCCGCCCCCGAGTCCACGCACGCCGTGGCCGGTGCGGTCGCGCACGCCCGGGCCGCGACCAGCGACGAGACGATCGTCATCGGCCTGTCCGGCAACGGCGTGCTCGACCTCCCGGCGTACGGGGCGTACGTGTAGCAGAGGCCGGACCGAGGACGGCGGGGCGGACGGCATCATCGTCCGCCCCGCCGCTCGTCGACTGGCGAGAACGACCGCCTGGGCGGTCGCCGCTGGCTCACCGCACGTCGAGCGCGACCACCGCCCGCCGCGACGTCGGGCGCGCGACCTCGTGGAACCCGGCCCGCAGGAAGGTCGACAGGGTCCCCACGAACAGCTCGTTCGTCGACGCCCTGGCCAGCGACGTGTCAAGCGGGTAGGCCTCGACCATGCGAGCCCCGTTGCGGCTGGCGTGCTCGACGGCGGCCGCGAGCAGTGCGCCGACCACGCCCTGGCGCCGGTGCTCCTTGCGCACGGAGAAGCAGGTCACCGCCCAGACGGACGGGTCGTCGCGCGGCTCCTGCGATCCCTGGGTGACGATCCGGGAACGCAGTACCCGCCGCTGCACGGGACGAGGCCCGACCCTCACCCATCCCGCAGCCGCACCGTCCACGTACGCCACGAGACCGGGCGCGGGGCGAGCGTCCAGCTCGGAGCGCAGTCGCTCCTTGCGCTCGGCGACGGAGGGGTCGCGCCACTCGGACGCGGGGAGCACGGGCCAGGCGCACTGGCACCACGAGCCCTCGCCGCCGCCGGTGAGAGCGCGCTGCACGTCGTCCCAGCGGTCGGGTGTCGCAGGCGCGGTGGTGATCTTCGCCATGCTGGTGAGGCTAGCGGCGGCGTGGGGCAGGCGCGCGGTGGGGCTTGATCTCGATGCGGGCCTTGGCGGCCCTGCTCGATCGGCGGCTGGGTGGGCCTCACTCGATCGGCGGCGGATCGATCGGTGAGGGTGCTGGCCAGGCGGCCAGGACACGCTGGGTGACGACGTCGGCGTAGATCTCGAGGCCGGGGGTGCGGGCCACGTGCACGACGTCGGTCAGGGCGGTGGGCACCCCGCTCTCCGCGGCATGGGACACCTCGCCCAGCACCTCGGTCAACAGGTTCTCGCGCTCGAGCAGCCGCGTCGTGCGGAGCACCGATCCGGGGCGCAGCAGGTCCAGGGCGATGAAGAAGATGCCGGACTCGACGATCTCCTGGAAGAAGTGGCTGCCGAAGCTGAGCTCGGGGCTGAACTCCAGCGCAGGATCGGTCGCCTCCACGAGCACGGCCGCGTTGTCCAGGTCGGCGAACCGCGCCGGAACGCCGAGGTCGGTCGTGCTCGTGCCCCAGCGACCGGGCCCGATCACCATGACGGACCGCCCGGCCAGGGCCCGGTTCACCCTCCCCAGCAGCCGGGCTACCGCGTACCGGTCGGCCTGCCCCAGCTGCAGGTACGCCTCCGGCCGCACCAGCACGACCGCGTCGAGCGACAGGCGCAGGTTGCCGCCCATGAACCCGCCCTCCGCCGCGAGCAGGCGCTGCTCCTCCGGCACCTGCGGCACCTCGACGGCAGCCCCGACCCCGCGGGTCTGCAGCGGGCGGCACTGCACCAGGCACACCCGGAAGTCGCCGTCGGCGGTGAGGTTCACGGTGAACTCGACGTCGACCGGGTAGTCGTACGCCTCGCTCACCGTACGCAGCAGCTCGCGCATGTACGCGGCGAAGCCGGCGTCGATCAGGCCGGCGAAGTCGCACACCACGGGCACGGCCGCAGCCGCTCCCGGCCGTCCTGCCCCGGCCGGTGCGCGCACCGGCTCGCGCCCCAGCTCCCGGAGCCGGCGCAGCTGCGCCAGGTCCGGCGTGAGGAACAGCGACCAGTCCGTCCCGGGCTCGCGCACCGCGCTCAGCGGCACCGTCACGAGCGCGTTCTCCCGCAGCGACAGCACGTCGACCTTGCGCTGGCTGAACCGCCCGGCGTCGTCGAGCGAGTACGGGCTGCGGTGCGGCTGGTCGAGCGCGACGACGCGCGCGTAGTCGTCCGAGAGATGGTCCACCGCCCGGGTTCCGAGGCCGACCACCAGCCGCAGGGCCCCCGCGGCCGGGTCGACGTCGGGCGCGAAGACGTAGAGGTTGTGCGAGTTGCCCACGCCCCCGGCGTGCGGGAAGAACAGGTCCCCGTGGTGGTCCCCGGAGACCCGCTGCACCAGCACGGCCATCTGCTCGTCGACGTCGGTGAGCGACCGGTGCTCGCGGTAGTGCAGCGCCTCGGGGCTCATGGCGGAGGCGTACACGGCCCGCACCGCGTCCTCGAAGGCGCGCAGCCGGTCCTCCGGTGTGCCCTGGTTGGCGCAGAACCGCGACTCGTACTTGCCGGCGAAGGCGTTGCCGAAGTCGTCCTCGAGCAGCGAGCTGGAGCGCACGATGATCGGCGCCTGGCCGAAGTGCTCCAGCAGCCGCAGGAACCGCTCGCGCACCGTCGGCGGGAACTGCCCGTGCGCCAGACGCTCGTGCAGCTCGGCCCCGACCGGGTGGTATCCCTCGGGCGTCTTCTGCGCCATCCAGTCCTTCCACCACCCGTTCGCGATCACGTACGTGAGGAACAGGTCCGACCCCAGGTAGAAGGAGTCGTGGGCCTCGAGCCGCCCTGCCAGAGTGTCGTCGTGGGCGGCGATGGCCCCGGCCGTGAGCATGCCCACGGCCTTGCCGCCCAGGTAGCCGGTGCCGATCTCCCGGTCGGCGACGGCCAGCAGGTCGGGCAGCGTCAGGTGCGTCGCCGCCAGCTCGACCATGCGCCCGCCCCGGCCGAGCAGCAGCCGCACGAGCGTCGCCCTGGCGCGGCCCTGCGCCTCCCGGTCGCCCTCCGCGACGGCGCGGTGACCGTCCTCGATGATGGTGCGCCACGGGTCCTGGGCGGCGCGCTGCTGGGCGAGGCTGCCGAAGAGCCGGGAGGTCTCCTCGCTGCTGGTGACCGGCTCCGCGCTCGCGGCGGTGCCGGCGTCGGGGTCCGCCTCGGTGAGCCGGTGCGGGAAGAACATGGTGGGGGAGTAGCGGCTCCAGACCTTGTGCGGGTGGACGTAGGTCGCCCCGCCCACGCGGTGCAGGTCGAGCAGCAGCTGGGTGGTCTCGCGGATGCCGGCCACGGTCTCGAAGGTGTGCCGGCCGCGCAGCAGGCAGAAGTACGCGATGGTGTCGAGCTCGTACAGGTACGGGCAGGTCACCTTGAAGAAGTTCATGACCATCAGGTCGGCCTGCCAGTGGTCCAACAGGTCGGTCAGGCAGTCGAAGACGAAGTACGCGCCGAGCCCCTCCTCGGTGACCAGCCGGTGCACCGCCGTCGCGAAGCCCTCGAAGCCCTCGTCCGGGTCGAGCACGTGCAGGTGCACGTCCCCGAGGTCCTCGATGAGCGGGGCGTGCGCGCCGAACCGGACGTAGACCAGGCGCCGTCCCTCGCCCCGGGCCTGGTGCACGAACGGCTCGACCATCGCCCGGAAGTCGGCGATGTCGTCCGTCTGCCAGACCACGTTGTCACCCAGGCGCAGCCCGTCGACGACGGCGTCCACGCCCGCGTGCCCGGTGCTCAGCCGGTGAGGAGCCTCCATGCCCTCACCCTACGAGGCGGTGCAGGTCAGACGGCGTCGCCGCCGGTCGTGCGAGCGTCCGTGCCGCCGGAGTCCTGGTCGCCCCCGCTGCCCAGGGCGCTGATGAGCCAGTGCCCGTCCTGGTGCACGAGGGACGCCACATAGGTGCCGTCGCTGCCGTCCGTGGAGTTCTTGATGGTGAGCTGGACGGTCGCTCGCGACGACGAGCGGGTGAGCACCTTGCCCGCGGTGACCGAGTAGCCGGGCGGGTTGGTGCTGAAGGAGCCGATGGTGTCGCACGTGGCGGTCTGACCCTGGCGGTAGGCCGGCGACGTGAGCGAGTTGAAGGCGTCCACGACGTCGCTCGTGCAGGACTCGGCCATCAGCACACGGCTGGCGAACTGGGCGACGGTGGTCCGGGGGTTCTCGTCGGAGATCACGTGGGCCAGGAGCAGCCCCACGACCACGGCGATGATCAGGACGACGGCGGTGCCGCCCCCGACGATCCAGCCCACGAGGCCGCGCGGACGCTTCCTGGGCGCGGTGGGCACGGGTGCGAACGGCTGGTAGGCGCCGTACCCCTGGCCAGGGAGAGGCTGCTGCTGGAACAGGAAGGGGGACGGGGCGGTCGCCTCAGGTGCGGTGGCCTGCCACGGCTGGCTCCCGGGTGCGCTCGCCGACGTCGTCCCGGGGTACGGTGTCGCGGCCACGTGCGTCGACGACGTGGCAGGGGTGAGCGGAGGCCGCACCTCCTCGGTCCACCGGGCGCCGTCCCACCAGCGGGTCGCGCCCGAGCCGTCGTCGTACCACCCTGCCGGGGTCTGGCTCACTGTCTGCTCCTGTCGACGAGCTGCCGTCTCGCGGCGGCGGGGTTCCTCCTCGCCGTCCGCACCCGTGCCGACGGCGACCTGCTCCCACCATTGTTACCGCCGGTGGCTGAAGGGCGGCTGACGGCGACCTGTGCCCGGGATTGGCGTCTCGGCACGGCAGGGTTGTGAGGCGAGGGCAGGAGATGCTCGCTCCGGTGATATCGTTGATATCAATCGAACCGCATCGATGCGGTCGTGCTTGATCTGACGTTCCTCCGGAGGTGCCGCGTGGCTCAGCTCTTGATCCGTAACCTCGACGTGGACGTCAAGGAAGGTCTGCGCACGCAGGCGGCACGGCACGGGGTCTCCATGGAGACGGAGGCCCGGCGGATCCTCGCCGAGGCGATCCGCCCCCCACGACCGCCCCGCATCGATGTCGTGCGTGCCCATCTCGACCCGAGCCTGGACGTCGAGCTCGAGCTGCCCGCCCGCCACGACCTGCCGCGCGAGATCCGGCTCTGACGGTGGTGCGGTACGTCCTCGACACGAACGTCGTCTCCGAGCTGCTGCGAGCCGCGCCGGACACCGCTGTGCTCGACTTCGTCCGGAGCCATGACGCGGAGATCGGGCTGACTGCCATGTCGAGAGCCGAGCTCGGCTACGGCGTGGAGCGGCTGCCCTCCGGTGCCAGGCAGAGGAGCCTGCGACGTGCCGTCGACGAGTTCCTCGCCCAGTACGAGAGCGACACGGTGTCCTTCGATGCGGAGGCCGCCCGGCACTACGGTCGGATCGCGGCCAGACTCGAGTGGGCGGGCGCTCCCCGCCCGCTGGCCGACCTGGTCATCGCGGCGTCGTGCGCGGCCATCGGGGCGACGCTGGTGACGCGAAACGTCAAGGACTTCGCCGGCACGGGCATCGAGGTGCTCGATCCTTGGGTGGCGTGAGAGGCCTACCCCTTCAGACCTCTCGCTGATCTGGCGCCGGAGCAGTGGCTTCCTGATCTTCATGGGAATTCACTCGGCGCAGGGCTTCTATCAATGTGTGACCCCAGAGGCGGTGAGGGGTCGTCATCTCAAGGTGTGCGAGCAGTTTTCCGGCTTGATCGCGGACAACATCGCTCTCGGCGGGGTGGAGGGGCCGGCCCAGGGGCCTGGGGTCATCTGGAAAGCTGACCGGGTTGTTCTCTCTCGCTCTGGCCGCCGTCGCATCTTCGTCGGCCCGCGGACCATGAAGCTCGCGTGGGAGCGTTCCAGATGGATAGACGACCGCCAGCTCGCGAGTCGTTCGAGTAATGGCGATATAGAGCATCCGCAGACCTTGGGGACCAGCATCGACGATGACCTGTGGGTCGGCGACGACGACCGCGTCAAACTCCAGCCCTTTTGCGGCAACTGGGCTGATCATATTGATCGAGGTACCGAGCGAACCGTTGTCGGCGTTGGTGAATGCGACGTCACGGGCCTCGAACGCGGCTTCGATCGCCGCCCTGTGCGTGTCAGGGCAGATGACGCCCGTGAAACGCCCGCGTTTCGCGGCCTCCTGAGCTTGGTCGACGACGGTCGTGATCAAATCAGCGACGTTGGGGACGCTGATGAACCGCGGCTCTTGCGTCACGTCGCGTACAACCGTCGGGGGGTTGATCCCTGGTGCGATGGTGGGTAGCAGTTCGGCAGCAATCGCCATGATCTTGCGCGGGACGCGGTAACCGTGCGTGAGCTCCTCGATCGCATGGGTTGACGTCATCTGGAGGTCACTGACGACCTCGTCCCAGTTCGATCGCGCCCAGAGCCCGGTCGACTGCGCAATGTCTCCGACGATCGTCATAGCACCGTGGGCGGAACGGTTTCGGACGGCTACGATCTGCATCGGCGAGAGATCCTGTGCTTCGTCGACGACGATGTGCTGATAGGAGTCGGGTCGGCCGTTCATCTCGTGATGAATGAAGTCGAGCAGTACAGCGTCTTCCTTGGACCAACGTTCATCGGCGAGACGTGGGGCCGACGGACGATGGAGCAGCTGGATCTCGGCCGCGCTCAGCTCCTGGCCTCCAGCGGACAGCAAGCGGTCTCGCGATCCGAGCAGGTCCCGGAGGAAGGCTTGGGCAGACAGCTGCGGCCAACAACTTGCGACGATGTTCTCGATCTCGCTGGCATCGATCAGTAAGCGAGCATCACGCGGGAGGTGTCGCTTCTCATCGTGGAACCTGCGCCGTATGAGGACGGCGACGTGAGATGTGAGCTGTTCGCGGAACTTTGATCTGCCCTGCGCGTAGTGCTCGCTCCGCAGATCGTCGAGCAGCCGTGCGACGGTGTCAGTTGCCAGGTCGATTCGCCACGGTGCCCCTTCGACCCGTAGCCGGATGGTTTGGGAGGGAGGTTTGATGCGGTCTAAGATGCCGCGCGACAACACCTCGACCATGCGGCTCTCGCCCTTGAGCCGGGCGGTCTCCGGCCTATCCTTGCGCGTGACTGAGACCGCAGATCGGAGCATCCCGCCGAGGTCGGCCCGCCGCACTCGACTGTCGCCCAGGTCAGTCAGCACCTTGTCGATATAGCGCGTGAAGGTCTTGTTCGGTCCGACGACCAGCACGTCTTCCGGCCTGAGGTCGGGGCTGTTGTACAGCAACCACGAGACTCGGTGCGTCGCGACTGCCGTCTTACCGGTGCCCGGGCCGCCCTGGATCACCAGCAAGGTTGCAGGATCGTAGCGGATCAGCTTGCTCTGCGCCGCCTGGATCGTCTGGATGATCTCTCGCATTTCCGGCGAGCGCTCATGGTCGAGAGTGTGCCGCAGCATCTCGTCCGCATCGAGCACCAGGGTTGCTCTGTCCGCATCGTCGCTGAGGGACTCGAGTCGATCGGCGATGTCGGCGAGCACGCGATCACTGAAGGAATCGATCGAGTTGACGGGTGCGGTTGCGAAGTCACGGAATCGGACGACGTCGCCAGGGTCGTCGGCACCGCGTTCTCCGAACGCCATGACGGCGGGCGCCTGCCATGCATAGACGAGGATTTCGCCACTCTCATCGTGGATCGCGTGCCTGCCGACATAGAAGACGTCGTCCACGGTGTCGATGCGCTTGAACGCGACGCTGTCTTCAGGCTCCCCGAGTGTGCGGCCTGCACCGTTGCGCTTGAGGGCACTTGCGCTCTTCAGATCGCCGGTGGACTCATGAGAGCGCATCCGAACCTGGCGCTTCGCCTCGCGCACGTCGAGGGCAACGTCGAAGAACCGCTGCTCATCCTGGACGCTGGCATCGTATGTGGGAACGGTCGTCATCGTTGACTCCACTCGGTATGTCACCCGGTTCGACGATGCTAGCGGCTTCATACGACACGTTGGCCATTCCGCCCGAACGACATGATGCGACCGCCAACGGTGACGTGGTCGTGTCAGAGGTCGGCGGCATCGTGGGGGACACACGCAGAGCACCTTCCCCTCACACGAACGAGACGATCAGATGACCGACCACCCACGTCCGGTGCCTGCCCGGCGCGACCCTGCGGCGTCGGCCATCATGAGCGCTCAGGCAGAGCTTGCCTGGTGGTGGTACGAGCACACGCCACGCGCGGACACCGAATACGAGCCGAATCTGCACGCGCCGTGGTGGCGTCTCGACACCCGGTTGCCGATCAGCGAGCGAGGTGCGCTGCTTCGTGACGTCCTGCGGGCGGTGGGCTGCACGGGCACGGTCTTCGACCTCACGGATCTCGCTCGCGAGGAGCACGCTGCTGTCCGCATCGAGATCGGCGGTGCACACTGGCTCGACGTCGAGTGCTTGGCGAGCGATGCGTTCCTGCCCGCCGCACCCGGCATGGATGCGATCGACAGGCTGGATCCGTTGGCCATGGTGCACACCGTGATGACGACGCATCCCGACGACGGGCGCTACGACCGGGTGCATCGCGTCGAACGGTGGTTCTCCAGCACCGATGACGACCCGCCGCTGCCTCGAGGCCACCAGTTCCGGGGTGGGCCGGCGGGCACGCGGGACAGCTGGATCGACACGGGCGAGGCACGTGCGGTGCGGACCATCCTGCGTGCGGTGTGGGAGACCTGCTTCCAGATGGACCTGATCGGCATGTTCAGCGAGAGGTTCTGGGGCGTCGCCTGGGACGAGGTCAACCTTGCCGATCTGCACACCGAGGTTGTCGACGGGAAGCGATGGTTCGCACTCGTGCTCGAGTACGAGAGGTGGACGGACCCCTGTCTCGTGCTCGAGTTCCCGCTCGTGGGTGAGGAGCTGGTGGTGCGTGCGGGCCCGAGCGCACCGCTGGACGTTGACGCGCCGTGGGAGCAGTTCCACCGTGAGCTCGCCGTCGTGCTCGGGACGTCGGTGCCGAGTGATCGTGCTGCACCTGATGGTGCCGACGACCTTGTCCATGAGCTCCAGGAACTGGCCAGGGACGCCTATCACGGCGCGGTGCTTCATGCGGCCTTCCGCCCGGAGGCTCGCGGATGAGTCAGGACACGCGGACGGCAGCCCCTCAGAACTCCGCGATGACGAGCTTCTTCATCTGCATCATGGCCTCGTAGGCGCCGGGCCGGCTCATCAGCTCGTCCATCGCGGCGGGCACGATCTGCCAGCTCAGGCCGAACTGGTCCTTGCACCACCCGCACTGCTCGGCCTCCGGCACGTGGGAGAGCCGGCCCCAGTAGTAGTCGATCTCCTCCTGGTCGCGGCAGGCCACGGAGAACGAGACGGCCTCGTTGAACAGGACGTTCTGCTCCACCCCGGAGTCCATGACGGCGAACCACTCGCCGTCCAGCCGCACCTCGCCGAACATCAGCGAGCCCGCCTGCGCCGGGCCGGTCTGCTCGGGATAGGGGGCCAGCAGCCCGACCTGGGAGTCGGGGAACACGGAGGCGTAGAACTCGACGGCGTCGCGGGCGCGGTTGGTGTTGACGCCGGCGAACATCAGGCTCGGGGTGAGGAACGGGCGCGGCGCGCCCTCCGGGTCGGTCAGCATCAGCTGCCAGCTCAGGCCGTACCGGTCCTGCACCCAGCCGTAGCGCCTGCTGAAGGGGTACTCGTCGAGCGGCATGAGCGCCTCGCCGCCCTCGGAGAGCGCGGCCCACAGCTCGTCGAGGTGCGCTCGCGCGTCGTCGTCCCGTGAGGGGTCGAAGTTCACGATGAAGGAGACCGAGTGGTTGAACCGGAACTCGGGCCCCGCGTTGATCGCCATGAAGGGCTGGCCGCCCAGCTCGAGCTCGATCGTCAGGACCTTCCCGGCGAAGTCCTTCTGGAAGTCCGGCAGCCCCTCGGTCGGGTAGCGGACGGTGCGGGTGGTGCGGCTGTCGGGGAACACCGATGTGTAGAACTCCACGGCCTCGGCCGCGTCGTGGTCGAACCAGAGGTTGGGGGTGATGGTGCGCATGGCGGGGCTCCTTCGGTGGGACGATGCCGCCGGGCTCCCGTCCCACGCTACGCGCGATGCGCGGGGGTCGCCTACGCTCGTCGGCAAGGACCTGCGTGCTGTGACGGTGCAGGTCACCGGACCCAAGGAGCAGACCCATGACGACGTACGACGCGGTGCGCCCGCCGAAGAGCTTCCTCGTGACCTGGCTGCTGTCCCTGTTCCTCGGGACGCTCGGGATCGACCGCTTCTACCTCGGCAAGGTCGGCACCGGCATCCTCAAGCTCATCACCGCGGGCGGCCTGGGCCTGTGGTCGCTCATCGACCTGATCCTCGTGCTCGCGAACGCGCAGCGCGACAAGTCGGGTCGCAGGCTCGAGGGCTACGAGCAGGCCAAGACGGTCGCGATCGTCGTCACCATCGTGGTGTGGGTCTTTGGCCTGGGCCTCGGCGGCTTCTCCGCCGTGGGCGGGAGCTGAGCCGTTGGTCGGTGTCGCTGCGCAGCTCCGTCAGCGACCGAGCAGGCGGGCCAGCCAGCCCCGCCGGGGCGAGCCCTCGACGAGGCCCGGCGTGGTGCTGCCGCTGGTGGGGACCCGGGCGCCGTTGAGGATCATCTCCCCGGGAGCGGCGGCATCCGGGCGCGGGCCCGTGGTTCGCGGCGGCACGGTCGGGGCGGGCGCCGGTGCCGGTCGCGGTGCCTCACGTGGTGCGCCTCCCGCCGCCTCCGTGGCCCGCGCCGCCGTCTCGAGCGGCCCCCGGAGGGACTCGAGCACCCGGCGGCGCACCTCCACAGGCAGCGCAGCCATCGAGTCGTAGGTTCTGCCGTCGACGTCGATGGTCGTCCTGGTCGTCGTGCTGCCCGGAGGGGCGACGGCTCCCGCGGGGAGACCGAGCGCCGCGAAGAGGTCGGGCACCCCGTCCCCGTCGCTGTCGGGCAGGCGGCCCTCGAGCAGCTGACGCACCTGCGGCGGTACGTCGTCCCAGGAGTCGTAGCGTGTGCCGTCGATGTCGATCATGCGACCCATCATCTCCCGCTGGTCGCCGGGAGCACCCGGGAGCGCTCCGACCGCCCGACTTGCCGAAAGGTTTCTGTCAGCCCTTCTCCAAACCGGTTCAGTATGCCTACGATCCTCTCGCGAGGGTTCGCGTCGTCGGGGCTGACGGCCGCGAGGCCCCGCGCCTGGTACGAGGAACCTGTCGAGGACGACGACCGACCGCCGCCCGAGACGAGAGCGAACACCGACCCGTCGCCCTTGGGGCGCACGACCCTGGAGAGACCGTGGTGACAATGCTGTCCCGTCCTGCTGCCGCTGTGATCGCAGCCGTAGCACTCGTCCTGTCCGGCTCTGCCGTGACCGCAGCACCTGCGGCGCAGGCTGCCCCGACCCCCGTCACCGTCGCGGACCTCCGTGACACGTCGGCGTCGCAGCAGCGCTGGCTGTCGGTCCCGGACTCCCGGGTGGTCCTCAACCCGTACAACTTCGACAGCTCGGGCTCCGAGCTCGCGCAGAGCTCCGGGGCGGACCTGCCGCTGTCCAACGGCTACTACGCGCACGACCAGGCGATCCGCACCGCCGGGGTGCTGAGCACCTACGCCGACGCGCCCTCCGCGCCGGCGACCGTCGGCTACTCCGAAGACTTCGATGCGCTGGACGGCTGGACCGGCAAGGACGTCAACACCCCCGTGGTCGAGGACGGCACGGTCACGATCTCGCCGACCAAGACCGACGTCAACTCCTCCTGGGGCAGCATCTACTCGCCGGCCATCACGCTCGACCTGTCGACCTACTCCAAGGTGACGGTCAAGGTCCCAGCGACGAGCCCGGCGGGCGTGGGCCTGTGGTCGCTCAAGGTCAACATGAACGACGGCGGCAACGACCTCGAGGGCGGGGTCAAGCTCATGGACGACACCTCCGCGACGGGCGAGTTCACCTACGACCTCGCCGCCTTCATGGCCTCGTACGGCTACACGGGCGTGCAGACCTTCCGCCTGCGCCTGTGGACCTCGAACTGGAACACCGGCGTCAGCCAGGTCAGCTCCACCTTCGACTCGATCTCGGTGCACCAGCCCGAGGCCGGGTCGTTCCCCGACGCGGGTCAGCTGGTCAGCTGGTCGGACGACTTCGACAGCGCCGCGGCCTGGACCCCGGGCTCGGGCATGACCGTCAGCGCTGCCGGTGGTCAGGGCACGGTCACGCGCACCTCTGACCAGTTCGGCTACGCCTCGGCGTCGCTCACCGCCGTCGATCTCTCCAGGACGCCCATCGTCTCGGTGAAGGTGACCAGCGGCACCGGCAAGTGGGCGCTCAAGGTCAACGACGGCAGTGGTGACGTGACCCTGCAGCCGGACGTCAGCGCCACCGGCACCTTCTCCTACGACCTGCGCAGCCTCACGAGCTGGACCGGCACCAAGTCCTTCACGCTCAAGCTCTACCAGAACGGCGACTCGACCGCGGGCACCTCGACGACCTACGACCGCATCTCCGTGCACTCCGGCGGGGTGGCGTCGCGCAGCGCGGCCACCTCCGTCGACTACGCATGGACCCCCGCGGCGCTCGCCATGACGGGGACCTTCCCTGGCGGCACTGCGAGCACCGAGGAGTTCTTCACCGCGGACGACCCGAACGCCTACACCCGCGTGGTGACGAGCAACCTCGACTCCGACGTGCTCGTCGGGGGTGTGGCGGAGAAGACGCCGACCTACGACGCAGCGACCCGGACCATCACGGTCCCGGGCACGTGGGCGACCCGCTCGATCACCCTGCCCGCCTCCGCGACGGTCACCTTCTACCCGACCAAGGCGGGCTTCCTGGCGGGCTTCGGCGGTACGAGCGCACCGACGTCGTCCACCACGTACTGGGCGGCTGCGATGCCTGGCCAGGGAACCTACGCGGTGGGCGTCGGCTGGGCCGTCAACACGGGCCAGAACAACCCGGGCACCGCGCTCGCCGCGTCGCAGGCCAGCGCCCGCGGCGCCGCGGCGCCGTCCGACGTCGACACCGACCGCTCTCACTGGGTCGACTTCTGGGACGCCTACCTCGCGAAGGCGCCCGCCGTGCAGGACTTCTCGATCCAGCGCGTGGCGACCGGCGGCGTGACCGCCGAGCAGATGAAGCACTTCTACTACCAGGCCTGGGTGGGCCTGGAGATGAACGTGCTCCCCGCCACGCCCGAGACCGGCAACGACTACGCCCAGCTCGGCACGGGCAAGCCCTCGATGTGGATGAACGGCACGCCCGGCACCAAGAACGTGGCCTCCTGGGACTCGCTGCTCGGCATGCAGCAGCTGGTCTACACCGACCCGGAGAACGCCTGGGCGTCCTTCCAGGGCATGATGGCGCTCGTCAACGACGAGCCGGGGGCGACCGAGCCCTCGGACGCGGCCTACGGCACCCGCGGCGAGCTGGGCGGCGAGTCCCTGCCGTCCCGCAAGGCCCAGACGGCGTGGATCCTCTACCAGGTGACCGGCGACGAGGCGAGGCTCGCGAGCATCTACGACAAGCTCAAGCTGCACCTGAACTGGGAGCGCTACAACCTGCGCTGGGTGCTCGGGGGTCACAACTTCCTCGACGAGCGCGACGCAGAGTTCGTCTCCTCGCTGATCTACGACCTCAAGTACGCCATCGACATCGCGAACGAGCTCGGCCACCCCGCGGACGCGACCATGTGGCAGGGCTGGATCCCCGACCTCACGCAGAAGTACCAGGACTGGTTCTTCCCGACGACGGCGGACGGCAACGGCAAGGTGTGGCCGACCGTGCAGAAGGTCTACCTTGACGCCTCGCGCACCACCTCGCCCAGCGGCGAGGCCACCGAGGGCGCCTGGTACCGCAACGAGAACGGTCAGATCGTGGAGCCGGGCTACTCCTTCTACACCTCGCCCGCCTTCGTCATGGATCAGCTCGCCCCGCAGTACCAGGCGAAGATCATGCAGCGCTTCACCGACAACTACGACGAGAACAAGCAGCTCGCCGGGCTCGGTGCGTTCGCCGTCAAGGCGCCGGACGTCCAGCTGCTGACCTACGGTCTGCTCGACAAGGGTGGTGCCGACGACGCCGCGAACCTCGACAAGGCCACGGTGGTCATCAACTCGATCACGCGTGACACGGTGATCTCCGGCTGGTTCGCCGAGGTCTACCAGCAGACCGGCAACGGGACCATCGGCGACCCGATCATCGCCCGCGGGGTCCGGCCCTCGCTGTTCGGCCTGTCGAACTACCTCGACAACGTCTTCATGGCGAACGGCGTGCGCATCGACGACGGCGTGCCGGCCTTCCTGCGCCTGCAGGGCGCCACCGGCGGCGTGAGCGGCCTGACCTTCCGGGGCAAGTCCTACGACGTCGACCTCGACGGCACCACCGCCCGGCTGTCCGGTGCCGCGGTCGACGCGGGACTGCTGCCGGCGACGCTCGACGTGTCGCAGGCGGGCAAGAGCGTGCGTCCCGAGGTGACCGTGCCCGAGCACGACGCCGCGCTGGCGACCCTCACGGTGGACGGCACCTCGGTGGTGGGCTTCGACGCCGCCACGACGTCGTACCCGGTGACCCTGCCTGCCGGGGCGACGGGCGTTCCGGTGGTGGCCGCCACGGCGCGCCAGAGCGGCGCCGAGGTCGCCGTCACCCAGGCGGCCGCGGTGCCGGGAACCGCGACCGTCAAGGTCACCGCCCCGGACGGGACGACGGTGCGCACCTACACGGTGGCGTTCACGCGACAGGCGCCCTCCGTGGTCGCCTCGACGACGTCCGCGCCGCCTGTGGTGACGGCCGTCTACGGCAGCACGCTCGCCGTCCCGGTCACCGTCGTGGCCGGCGGCCGCGCGGCGGCGGGGACCGTCCGGGTCACGGAGGGCAGCCGCACCCTCGCGACGGTCACCCTCGACGCCTCCGGGCGGGCGACGGTGAAGGTGTCCGGGCTCGCGGCCGGTGCTCACCGGCTCACGGTCGCCTTCGTGCCCCGGGCGGGCAGCGGTGTCGCGCCCTCGCAGGCGACCGTCACCGCCACGGTGGCCCGCGCGAGGGCCACGCTCTCGAAGGGCAAGGTCGTCAAGGGGGCCTACAGCCACTCCAAGAAGGGCAAGAAGGCCGTGCGCGCGGGCAGGAAGGCCGTCGTCAAGATCACGGTGAAGGTCGCCGGGGACGTGAGCGTCGGCGGCACCGTGAAGCTCAAGGCCAAGAAGAAGGTCCTCGGCAAGGCCAAGGTCAAGCACGTCAAGGGCTCGTGGCTGGCCAAGGTGAAGATCGCCAAGAAGGCCTCGAAGAAGATCCGGAAGACCACGGCGATCAAGGCCGTCTACTCCGGGACCTCGGACGTCACGGCGGCGAAGAAGAAGACGGGCCTGAAGGTCCGCCGCTGACCCTGTCCCGCCACTTTCTGGCTGACCGATAGTGCAACGGTTCCCGTGCTCACAGCACGGGAACCGTTGCACTATGACGGGTCTCGGCGCGAGACGGAGCTCGTCTCGATGGCGAGGATTGTCCACAGATGAGCGCCGAGCCGTGCTCCGCGGCCTCCCTCGCACCAGGATGGCCCGATGGGGAGAAGAACGACGGGTCGAGCGCGACGGATCCCGCCCGCGGACCCCGCGCCACCGGTGGCACGTGCTCAGGCGGGGGCGTTCACCCGGGCGCAGGCTCGCGCAGCAGGCGTGACCGAAGGGGCGATCGACCACCGGATCCGTGCCGGCGCATGGGTGCGCGTCGCTGGTCGGGCCTACCGCGCCAGCAGCACGGCGCCGGACGAGCGGACGCTGCTCGAGGCCGTGCGACTGACCTGGCCCGACGGCGTCGTCCTCGGTCCGCTCGCGGCGTGGGCACACGCAGTGCCGATCGTCGTTGATCCCGACGGACCGGTCGACGTGTGGGTCCCGGGCTATCGGCGAGCAGTCGCCGGGCTGCGACCACGACGCGTCGCGCTCCCGGCCGAGGACGTCGACCGGTGGGGCGGCGTCGCGGTCTCCGGCGCGCGCCGCAGCCTGCTCGACGTCCTCGCCCTCGAGCCGCTGGACCGGGCGCGGGACGTGCTGGCATGGGCGGTCACCCGCAACCGCGTCACCCTGGCGCAGATCACGGAGCAGGTCGAGCGCTGGCCGGGCCGCGCGGGGAACATCCAGCTCGCCAGGCTGGTGATAGAGGCGTCGGGCGGGGCGCTCAGCGCGGCCGAGCAACGGTGCCATCGTCTGCTGCGGGAGGCGGGGATCGGCGGGTGGGTCGCGAACGCGAGGGTGCGTGACGCACACGGGGTCATCGGCGTCGTCGACGTCCTCTTCAGCAAGGAACGCCTCGTCATCGAGGTGGACGGGCGCCGCGCCCACGGCGCGGACCGGTTCCAGCACGACCGCACGCGCCAGAACCGGCTCGTCGCCGCCGGGTGGACGGTGCTGCGGTTCACCTGGCAGGACCTCGTCGAGCGCCCGGCCTTCGTGGTGGCCCAGGTGCGCTCGGTCCTGACGGCCCTCCAGCAGGCGGCGGGGCGATAGTGCAACGGTTCCCGTGCTCAGAGCACGGGAACCGTTGCACTATCGAGCCAGGCGGGCCGGGCGAGGCCCGCGGGACCGGAGGGGTCAGACCGAGACGGGCTCGGCCTCCCGCGCGACGGCGCGCTCCCGGGCCTCGAGCGTGCGGACGAGCTTGTCGCCCTCGACGTCGAGGTTCGGCACCACGCGGTCCAGCCAGCGCGGCAGCCACCAGGCCTTCTCGCCCGCGATCGCCATGACGGCGGGGATCAGCGTCATCCGGACCACGAACGCGTCGATGAGGATGCCGAAGGCGAGCGCGAAGCCGATCTGCTTGATCATCGCGTCGTCGGCGAAGATGAACCCGCCGAACACCGACACCATGATGATCGCGGCCGCGACGACCACGCGGGAGGCGCCGCGGAACCCGTCGATCACACCGGCCACACCGGGGTGCCCGTGCACGTGGGACTCGCGCATCGAGGACACCACGAACATCTGGTAGTCCATCGCCAGGCCGTACAGGATCCCGGTGATGATCATCGGCAGGAAGCTGAGGATCGGGCCGGGGGTGTCGAAGCCGAGGACCTGGTGCAGCCATCCCCACTGGAACACGGCCGTCGTCATGCCCAGCGACCCGCCGATGGTGAGCACGAAGCCCAGCGTGGCGGTGAGCGGGACGAAGATCGAGCGGAACACCAGCAGCAGGATGATCAGCGAGATCACGACGATCACGATGATGTAGGGCACCAGGGCGTCGCCGAGGATCCCGGACATGTCGATGTTGATCGCGGCGGCCCCGGTCACGCCGAGCGTCGCCCCGGCCGCGCTGCTCAGGTCTGGGGAGCGCAGCTCGTGGACCAGGTCCACCGTGGTCTGCGCCGTGGGTCCCGCGTCGGGGATCACGGAGAAGACGGCGGTCCGCCCGTCCTGCGAGAGCCCGCTGGGGATGACGCCGGTCACGTGGTCGACGCCCACGAGGGTCGTCTTGACGGCGGTGAGGCTGTCGCCGGTGAAGGGTGCGTCGGACTCGGCGACGACGACGAGCGGGCCGTTGAAGCCCTCGCCGAAGCCGTGGGTGACGGCGTCGTAGGACTGTCGCGCCGTGGTGCTCAGGTTGGCCGTGCCGTCCGAGGGGAGGTTGAGGTCCATCCTGGTGAACGGGACGGCGAGGGCGAGCAGCACGACGACGGCGCCGCCGGTCACCCACCACCTGCGGCGGCTGACCCAGGTCGCCCAGCGCACCGCGAGGCCGTGGGCGCGGTGGTCGGAGGAGGCCTCGATCCGCGCCGTGCGGGCCTCGTGCTTGGCCCGTTGCTTGGGCGAGACGACGTGCTCGCCGACGAACCCGAGCAGCGCGGGCAGCAGCGTGAGCGCGATGAGCACCGCGATCAGCACGGTCCCGGCGGCGACGAGCGCCATGGTCGTGAGGAAGTCGACCCCGATGATCGACAGGCCCGCCAGCGCGACCATCACGGTCAGACCGGCGAAGAACACTGCGGAGCCCGCCGTGGCGACGGCGCGGGGGACGGCCTCGGCCGCGGGCAGCCCCTTGTCCATGATCAGTCGCCGGGCTCGGTTCACGATGAACAGCGCGTAGTCCATCCCGACGGCGAGCCCGATCATCAGCGCCAGGATCGGCGTCATGGAGGTCATCGCGATCACCCCGGACAGCGCGTACGCGGTGCCGACGCCGACCCCGACGCCGACGATCGCGGTGAGCAGCGGCATGCCGGCGACCCGGAGCGTGCCGAGGGTGATGAACAGCACGATCGCGGCGATCAGCAGGCCGACGGCCTCGCGCGGTCCCATGGGGGACTCGATCTCCTGCGACAGCGAGGAGCTGGGCAGCACGGTCAGGCCGGTGCCCGCGACCTCGTCGAACTGCTCGACGATCGCGTCGGTCGTCCCGCCGGGCAGGGCGAAGGGGTTGTCGCTGAGCTGGAACGAGAACATGGCCATGGAGCCGTTGGAGGCGACCTGGACGCCGTTCACGGGGGTGTCGCCGTCCATGAGCGGGCCGACGGTGATGTCGCCGGCCGGGGCCATGGCCGCCGCCAGGTCGTCCGCCGCGCCGTCGGATCCGGTGTCCTCGCTGCCTGACGCGTCCGCGGAACCGGAGTCGGCGCTGCTCGCGCCGGGCGGGTCGACGACGTACGTGTTGTCGTAGACGCCCGTCGTGGCGTCGGCGATGGCGGCCACGCGCTCCGGGGTGTCGACGCGCTCCCCGCTCGGGGCCACGAGCACGATGCTCACGCTGGTCCCGGACGAGGAGGGCATGGAGGCCTCGAGCTTGTCCATGACCTCCTGGGAGGCAGTGCCGGGGATGTTGAACTCGGTGGTGGTCTGCGGCGGGTTGATCGCGAGCAGGGCGCCGACGGCGACGAGCACGACGGCCCAGCCGATAAGGAAGCGGCCGCGGGCGCGGTACGCCAGCTTTCCGAGGCGGTAGAGCAGGGTGGACACAGGACGGTCTCCGATCTGGTGGACGGATGGCTGCGTCGTCGGAGCCGGGGTGTGGTGAGGGGGAGGAAGCGCGCGGGTGGGGCGGCGGGCAGGCTCAGGGGCCGAGGGCGGCGGGGATGAGCGAGCGCAGCTGCTCCACGAGCTCGGCGGTGGTGACCGCGTCCGGAGAGCGGCTCCCCAGCTCGACGACCTCGAGCTGGCCGGAGTAGACCGCCCACATGGTCGCCGCGACGGCGCCGGGCAGCGCGTGCGCGTAGACCGGGGAGACGAGCTGCGCATGGGTGGCCTGGGCGCCGGTGCGCAGCAGCTCGGCGGCCTGGTCGACGACGGACACCTGGATGGCAGCCAGGTGGGGCGCGAGGGTGCGGTGCGCCTCGACCAGCCGCGCGAGCTCGCGGAAGACGCCCATGGTCTCCTCGTCGAGGAGCGCGTGGACGACGACGTGGAGCTTGTGGGTCGCCTCGTCCGACTCCTCGCGGGGGAGGGGGGTGAAGAGCGGGAGCATGGCGGGACGCAGCGCGCCGACAGCCTCCTCGTCCGCTCGCGCCCCGGCCTGCTCGTCCGCCGTCCCGCCGCCGGTGCCCGGGCCGGTGAGCAGCGCCTTGCCGCGCAGCAGCGCGGTCGCGACCTGCACCCGGGCGACCTCGCTGACGGCCTCCTCCTTGGACTGGAAGTGGTTGAAGAAGGTGCGCCGGGAGACGCCTGCGCGCTCGGCGGCCTCGTCGATGGTGAAACCGTCCAGCCCGCGCTCGCGGGCGAGCGCGAACGCCGCCCGTGCGAGGTCCGCGTGGGTGCGGTCCCGCTTGCGGTCGCGCAGGCTCGTCGGCGGCCACGTGCAGAGGGTCATGAGAAGAGCGTACCGCGTTTCTGCACAAAGTGCAGTCTTGCACTTCGTGCACCCACCGGCCGTGCCATCCGTCGCGCCACACGGGACAACGTACGGGGGCACGGGCCAGAAGCCAGACCTAGGCCGAGGAGACTCGACGCGCCGACCCTGCTTCGCGCCCCTATGCTGGGAAACCGCGTCCACCGACGCGTCCCCCCGCTCGAAAGGTCTCCGATGCGCCGCCGTCCCTCCGTGATCCTCCTCGCCGCGGCGCTCGCCGTGAGCACCGTGCCCGCCGCCGCCTCGGCGTCGACGGCTGACCGCTCGTCCGCGGGCGGGGACCGCGTGGTCACCGGTGAGCTGTGGATCGCCGAGGGCCAGACGCGCACGGGCAGCGAGATCACCGCCATGGCCGTCCAGGACTCGTCGGGGACGTTCGTCGCTCTCGACGCCGAGTCCGGGCTGCGCGTGCTCCGCGACGCCCAGGTCGGCGACACGGTGTCCGTCACGCTCCGGCCCGGGTCCGGTGCGGCGGCGGGCACCGTGATCAGCGGCGACGTGCTCGCCCCCGCCCAGGACGACGAGCAGGGCGGTCAGCAGGCGACGGCCGAGGACGACGAGCAGAGCGAGCTGAGCGCCTCCGGCACCGGCGTCGCCGGCGGTCTTCTGGACGAGCGGGCCGCGACGAGCGGCGGCGCGGCGGCCGGCGTGCCTCACCGCACGTTCGTGACCTACATCGACGACGCCGCAGTGGGCGGCGACTACTCCGAGGCGTCGGCACGCCAGGTGCTCCAGCTCGGCACCGACTACTGGAAGCGCGAGACCCGTGGCGTGCTGAGCGGCTGGAACGTGGCCGCAGCGAAGAAGTGGACGCGTACGAGCACCTGCAGCGTGCTCTCCGACTCGAACCCCAACACGCTGTTCGACGTCTGGGCGGCGGCCGCGACCCAGCACCCGTCGGCCAACTTCACGTCGAAGCCCGGCGGGGACACCCTGGTCGTGTTCGTGCCCGCGGACTGCTTCAGCGCCCCCGGGTGGGCGGGCTGGACCGGCATGACGACGATCGGCACCGGCCTGCGCTCCGGCGGCCTCTCCTTCATCGTCGTGGGCGACGAGGGGACCATGGCTCACGAGCTCGGCCACGAGCTCGGCCTCGGGCACTCGAACGTCGAGCTCGGCTCGACGCTCAGCTCGCACATCCTCGAGTACGGCGGCATCCACAGCGTCATGGGCATCGACGTGAACGGCTACAGCGCCCCCGCGCTCGACGCGGCGCTCCAGTACGGCTTCGGCGTGATCCCGGCGAGCCAGGCGACCACCATCACCAAGCCCGGCACCTCCACCGTGACGCTCTCCCCGGTGTCTGCGTCGAGCGGCCTGCGCACGGCGATGTTCCGCTCCGTCGGCGCGGACGGGGCGCCGGTGATCTACGCGGTGGAGTACCGCGACGGCAAGGGCGTGGACGCGACCGCGGCGTACGCCGTCCCGGCCGCCGCCGCCTTCCCGCTGTGGGACCCTGCCTCGACCACGGTCTCGTACGCCCCGGGCGTGCGGGTCTATCGGCTCGAGGCGGGCGAGCTCACGCAGAAGGGCCTCGGCAGCACGACGATGACGAACCCGCCGGCGGGCGGGAAGCCCCGCACCGCGACCTTCACCGCCGGGACGTCGTACAAGGACCCGGCCGGCAACTTCACGGTCTCCGTCGGCGCGGTCGGGGCGACCGCCGCCGTCACCATCACCACCCGTGCCTTCGCCGTGCTGACCGCTGTGACGAGGTCGAAGACCACCTACGGCAAGAAGCGCAGCTTCGTCGGCACGTTCTCCAACGCGGCGGCGACCGGCACCGTGACGGTCGCCGAGGGCAGCAAGGTGCTCGGCCGCGCCTCGGTCTCGGCCGGACGGGTGACGGTCCCGCTGCCGAAGAACCTCAAGGCGGGGGAGCACACCCTGTGGGTCTCCTACTCCGGCACCCCGGGGGCGACCGGTTTCCTCCCCGAGCGCGGGCCGGTGACCCTGGTCGTGAAGAAGGCGAAGGCGCAGGCCAAGATCACGGCGGCGAGGTCGCGGCTCAAGCGGGGCCGGACGGCAGCCGTCACGGTGCAGCTGAAGAAGGTGCTGAAGGCCAAGCCGACCGGCAAGGTCCTCGTGAAGGTCGGCAAGAAGACGGTCTCCAAGAAGGCGAAGGTCGTCAAGAAGGTCAGGGTGACGAAGAAGAAGCACGGCAAGGGCAAGAAGAGGCACGTGACGTTCGTCGCCAAGGTCACGACCAAGAAGCTGACCAAGAAGGGCAAGGTGCGTGTCGTCTTCAAGCCGAAGAACAAGAACCTCGCCAAGAAGACGTACTCGACGAAGTACAAGGTGCGCTGAGCCACGCTCCTGCGGCGCCCGCCCCCGCCTCGGGGCGGGCGCCGTCGTCGTCCACAGGCACCGCCGCCCGGAGCGCGACCTCCGTATGATGGACCGACGCCGAACCGAAGGGTCCCTCGCATGCCTGCCGCAGACGCCGCGACCGGGGCGCTCGCCGAGCGCCTCGCCCGACCGCTCGCGGTGCTGCACGACGTCTTCGGCTACGAGGCGTTCCGCGGGGACCAGGCCGAGATCGTCGACACGGTCGTGCGGGGCGAGGACGCCCTCGTGCTCATGCCGACCGGTGGCGGCAAGTCCCTGTGCTACCAGGTGCCCTCGCTCGTGCGCGACGGGACGGGCATCGTCGTCTCGCCGCTGATCGCGCTCATGCAGGACCAGGTCGACGCGCTCTCTGCGGCGGGTGTGCGGGCCGGCTTCCTCAACTCCACGCAGAGCGCCGCGGAGCGGGTGGCCGTCGAGCGCGCCCTGCTCGACGGCGAGCTCGACCTGCTCTACCTCGCGCCCGAGCGGCTCGCCGTGGCCAGCACCCTCGACCTGCTCGACCGGGCCACGATCGCCCTCTTCGCCATCGACGAGGCGCACTGCGTGGCGCAGTGGGGCCACGACTTCCGACCCGACTACCTGCGGCTGTCGGTGCTGCACGAGCGCTGGCCGGGAGTGCCCCGGATCGCGCTGACGGCGACCGCCACGGCGGCGACCCGCACGGAGATCGCCGAGCGGCTCGATCTGACCGGCGCCCGGCACTTCGTCGCGAGCTTCGACCGGCCGAACATCCGGTACCGCATCGCGGGCAAGGACAACCCGCGGGCCCAGCTCGTCGACCTGCTGCGCACCGAGCACCCCGGGGACGCCGGCATCGTCTACTGCCTCTCGCGCGCGTCGGTGGAGCAGACCGCCGAGCACCTCGTCGCCCAGGGGATCCCGGCGCTGCCGTACCACGCGGGTCTCGACGCCCGGACGCGGGCCGCCAACCAGGCGCGCTTCCTGCGCGAGGACGGCCTCGTCATGGTCGCGACCATCGCCTTCGGCATGGGCATCGACAAGCCCGACGTGCGGTTCGTCGCCCACCTGGACCTGCCCAAGTCCGTCGAGGGGTACTACCAGGAGACCGGGCGTGCCGGCCGCGACGGGCTGCCCGCCACCGCCTGGCTCGCCTACGGCCTGGCCGACGTCGTCCAGCAGCGGCGCATGATCGACACCTCCGAGGGCGACGCCGCGCACCGGCGGGCCCTGTCGATGCACCTGGACGCGATGCTCGCCCTGTGCGAGACCGTCGGTTGCCGCCGCCAGCAGCTGCTCGGCTATTTCGGCCAGGAGTCCGAGCCGTGCGGCAACTGCGACACCTGCCTCGCGCCGCCCGAGACCTGGGACGGCACGGTGGCAGCGCAGAAGCTGCTGTCGACCGTGGTCCGCCTGGAGCGCGAGCGCGGGCAGCACTACGGCGCCGGGCACCTCATCGACATCCTGCGCGGCAAGCCCACCCCGCGCATGGAGCAGCTCGGGCACGCCGGTCTGAGCACGTTCGGCATCGGCGAGGACCTGTCCGACGCCGAGTGGCGCGGCGTGGTGCGCCAGCTCCTGGCCCAGGGCCTGCTCGCCGTGGACCAGCGCGGGTACAACACCCTCGAGCTGACGGCGGCCAGCGGCGCGGTCCTGCGCGGCGAGCGCCAGGTGCCGCTGCGCAAGGAGGCGCCGCGTGCGGGACGGGCCAGGTCCTCCGGCGCCAAGGGGGCCAAGCGCCCCGCTGCGGCCGAGGGGCTCGACGCCGCCGCGACCGCGCTGTTCGAGAAGCTGCGCGCCTGGCGGGCCGGGACGGCCAAGGAGCAGGGCGTGCCCGCCTACGTCGTCCTCCACGACGCCACGCTCCGTGCGATCGCGGTCGGCCGGCCCGCGGACCGGGCCGCGCTCGGCGAGGTCGAGGGCATCGGCGCGGCCAAGCTCGACCGCTACGGCGAGGCCGTGCTCGAGGTCGTGGCGGGGGAGGCTGCCGGCGGCTGACCGCGTGTCAGCCCCGCGTGGTTGGATGGTCCGCATGTTCACCGGGGCCGACGTCGAGCGTCTGGTCGGCCCGGTGATGCTCGCCCGGGGCGAGGAGTACGTCCGGGCGGGCATGGTGGTGAGCGTCGCGCGGACCGGGAGCGGCGACCGCGTCGTCGGTCACGTGCGGGGTGCCGGCCGCAACCAGTACGTCGCCACCGCGAGGCTGGACGAGCAGGACCGCCTCGTCTCGAGCAGCTGTTCCTGCCCGGTCGGCGGGGACTGCAAGCACGTCGCCGCGATGCTGCTCGAGCTGCTCGACGCGCGGACCGGTGCCGCCCGCGCGGGGGCACGCCTGCACGGCGCCGCACCGGAGCAGGACGCCGCCGCGGGTGGCATGCCGGGCGGGCGCGCGGGAGCGGGAGCCGTCGCCGACTGGGAGTCCGAGCTGGCAGCGCTGCTCGTGCCCGGGGACCGAGGCGGGTCGCCGTCGGCGCCTGGCCCGGCAGGCTCCCGGCGACCTGCCGGTCCCAGCTTCTCCGAGATCGCCCTCCAGGTCGAGCTCGCGGTCGCCGAGCCACGACGCAGCGGGCGGTTCCCTGCCGCCCGGCCCGCGCCCGAGCCGGGAGGCCGGCAGCATGTGCTGCGCCTTCGCCCGGTGGTCCGGGGCGCGCAGGGACGATGGGTGCGCACCGGCATGTCCTGGAGCGAGCTGCGGCACGTGCGGGGCGGCTTCGACACCAGGCACGTCGAGATCCTGCGGGCGCTGTACGCGCTGGCGAGCAGCGCGGCGTCCACGTCCTTCTACTACGACGCCCCGACCTGGGTCGACGCGGGCGTGGTCCCGCCGGCGCCGTTGTGGGCGCTGCTCGCCGACGCACGGCGTCGGGGGCTCCCGATCGTCGACTCGGACCGGGCGCAGTCGCCCGTCGAGGTGAGCGCCGTCCCGGTCCGCACCGAGCTGCTGGTCGAACGTGGCGCGGACGGTGGCGTCGTGCTGGGTGTGGCGCTCGATCACGACGGGCGTCCGCTGGAGGCCCGCGAGATGCTCAGCCTCGGCTCGCCCCCGGGAGGCTTCGTCCGCCGCCGGGGCACCGGGCTCGACGGCGACGGACCGCTCCAGCTCGTCCCCCTCGCGGCCCCGCTCGCGGAGCCCGCGGCGCGCCTGCTCGCCCGGTCCGCGCCGCTGCAGGTGCCCGCGGCGGACACGCGCCGCTTCCTGCTCGACGCCCTGCCGGCGCTGCGCGCGCAGTTCGACGCGGGCAGCGTCGACGCGCGCATCGAGCTGCCCGCCCGGCCCACGCCGCGGCTGTTCCTGCAGGTGGTGAGGCTGCCCGACCACGTGACGCAGCTCGACTGGCAGTGGCGGTACGCGTCCTGGGAGCAGCCGTCGCCGGCGGGCGAGCGCGGGGCGATCGCGGCTCGGGGCGAGGCCGAGCCGGTGCTCGTCGCTGCGCTCGCGGATCCCGTGGCCGCGGCGCACGGGCGCGACGCGGGCACGGAGGCGGACATCCTGGCCCGGGTCGCCGCGCGCGTCCCGCGGCTCCGTCACGCGCTGGCTGCAGGCGCCGACCGCCTCGGCTCGGTGGCCGGGCACGTCGAGCTCACCGGGATACGGACCGCGAGGTTCTTCGCGGAGGAGCTGCCCACGATCGCCGAGGTCGCCGCGGCCGAGCCCGACCTGGCGATCGACGAGGTCGGCGCCGACGGGGCGATCGAGTACCGCCAGGCCTCCGACCTGAAGGTCTCGGTCGAGGTCTGGCCCGCCGAGGGCGGCCGCGACTGGTTCGACCTCGGGGTGATCGTCCACGCGGAGAACCGGCAGATCCCGTTCTCGCTCGTGTTCACGGCCCTCACCGAGGGCAAGGACCGGCTGCTGCTCGACGACGGGCTGTGGTTCGACCTGGACGACGAGCGGTTCGACCGCCTGCGCGAGCTCATCCGCGAGGCCCGCACGCTGCAGGACACGATGGGCGCCACCTTGCGGGTCAGCCGCTACCACGTGGGCCTCTTCGAGGAGCTGGAGCAGCTCGGTCTGCTCGACGGGCAGGCCGCCGCGTGGCGCACCGCGCTCGGAGGCCTGGCCGGGGGTGCGCGGCCGGCCGCGCTGCCGGCGCCCGCAGGGCTGGCCACCACCATGCGCCCCTACCAGCACGAGGGCTACGAGTGGCTCGACTTCCTGCGGGTCAACGGTCTCGGCGGCGTGCTGGCCGACGACATGGGCCTGGGCAAGACGGTCCAGGCGCTCGCCACGGTGCAGCGCGCCTTCGAGACCGAGGCGACTCTCCAGCACCCGTTCCTGGTCGTCGCGCCGACGAGCGTCGTCGACAACTGGGTCGCGGAGGCGGAGCGCTTCACGCCGGGCCTCGAGGTCGTCGCCGTCCGGGAGACCAGGGCCCGGCGCCGCACGCCGCTCGCCGAGACGGTCGCGGGCGCGCAGGTCGTCGTGACGTCGTACGCGATCTTCCGTCTCGACATCGACGACTTCGCGGCCCAGTCGTGGCAGGGCCTGGTGCTCGACGAGGCGCAGTTCGTCAAGAACCACCAGTCCGTCGTCTACCAGTGCGCTCGCCGTCTCGACGCCCCGTTCCGGCTCGCCATGACCGGCACCCCGCTCGAGAACAGCCTGATGGAGCTGTGGTCGCTCGTCTCGATCGTGTGCCCGGGCCTCTTCCCGATGCCGGCCCGGTTCACCGACTTCTACGCCCGGCCCATCGAGAAGGAGGGGAACCAGGAACGCCTGGACCTGCTGCGCCGTCGGATCGCGCCGTTCATGCTGCGCCGCACCAAGGAGGGGGTGGTCGCGGAGCTGCCCGCCAAGCAGGAGCAGGTCGCCGAGGTGACGCTCAACCCGCGTCACCGCAAGCTCTACGACCAGTACCTGCAGCGGGAGCGGACCAACGTGCTCGGGCTCGTCGACCGCCTCGACGACCACCGCTTCGAGGTGTTCCGGTCGCTGTCCGTGCTGCGGCAGGCGGCCCTCGACGTGAGCCTGGTGGACGAGTCGCAGACCGCGGTGCCGTCCTCCAAGCTCGACACGCTCTTCGAGATGCTCGAGGACATCGTGGCCGAGGGGCACAACGTGCTCGTGTTCAGCCAGTTCACGAGGTTCCTCGGCAAGGTCCGCGACGAGCTGGCCCGGCGCGGCGTGGCGCACGCCTACCTCGACGGGCGGACGCGACGGCGGGCGGAGGCGGTGGCGTCCTTCACGTCGGGGCGGGTCCCCGTCTTCCTGGTCAGTCTCAAGGCCGGCGGCTTCGGCCTCAACCTGACCGCGGCGGACTACTGCATCCTGCTCGACCCGTGGTGGAACCCCGCTGCCGAGGCCCAGGCCGTCGACCGTGCCCACCGCATCGGGCAGACCCGCAAGGTCATGGTCTACCGGCTCGTGTCGGCCGGCACCATCGAGGAGAAGGTCATGGCGCTCAAGGAGTCCAAGGCACGGCTGTTCTCGAGCGTGGTCGACGGCACCGCGACGAAGGCCGTCGGCCTCACCGCCGACGACGTGCGCGAGCTGCTCGCCTGACGGTGGTGCGGCCCGGGTGCCATCGCGCGCAACACGGTAGTGCGCCACAGGCCCGGCCGTCCCCTCCGCCTCCGCGCTCCGCTGCAACGGATATCGGAAGAACGTTCCGATATCCGTTGCGCAGGGCGAGGCGAGGGCGGTACGGGCGAGGTTTGCACAGCCGACTGTCTCGGCGTCGCCGTCCACAGGATGCTCAAGCGCCGGGCCGAGAACGGAGCGTGCCGGGCACTGTGGCCACATGCCTGTCGCACGCCTGCCGATCTCCTGGACGCCGCCCGTCGCTCGCGAGCAGTCTGGGGTCTTCACCCGTGCCCAGGCGTACGCCGCCGGCATGACGCGCGACGACATCTGCTACCGCGTGCGCACGGGTCGATGGGTCGTGGTGGCGGGTCGTGCGTTGCGTGCGTCCGACATCATGCCTGACGAGGTGATGCTGCTGCGCGCCGTGTCGCTGACCTGGCCGGACGCGGTCGTGTGCCGGTCGCTCGCGGCCTGGGTCCACGGGATGCCGGTCAATGTCTCGGGGCCGGTCGACGTCTGGGTCCCCGGCTACCGGCGCCCTGTCCACCGGATGCGTCCGCACCGCTTCGACCTGCCGCCCGCCGATGTCGGTCGCTGGGGCGGCACGGCGGTCACGACCGCCCGCCGGAGCCTGCTCGACGTGCTGGCGCACGAGCCGATGGACACGGCGCGCGATCTCCTGGCCTGGGCGGTGACACGGGGACGCATCGCGGTCGACGACCTCGAGCAGCACAGCGTCGCGTATCCAGGCCGCCAGGGGAACGGGCAGCTCAGACGGCTGTCGCGCGAGGCCGCCGACGGCGCGCTGAGCGTGGCGGAGCAGCTGTGCCACCGCATCCTGAGGTCTGCGGGGATCACCGGGTGGCACGCGAACGTCCGTGTCCGCGACGACCGCGGCGTCATCGGCGTGGTCGACGTGCTGTTCCCCGCAGCCCGTCTGGTGATCGAGGTTGACGGTCGCCGCGCCCACGGAGCGGACAGGTTCCAGCACGACCGCTCCCGGCAGAACCGGCTCGTGGCGGCCGGACTCACGGTGCTCCGCTTCACCTGGCAGGATCTGCGCGACCGCCCCGCCGACGTCGTGGCCCAGGTCCGTGCGATGCTCCATCGTCTCGGCGGCTGAGGTGTCGTCGTCTGCAACGGATATCGGAAGAACGTTCCGATATCCGTTGCAGACGACGGTCGAGAGAGATCTCTACCGCACGCGCACCTTGAGGGGCACCTTCGCCGCGGTGGTCGACGGCGTCGCCCTCACCCGCACGACGATGCGCTGCCTGCCGCGGGGGAGCCGGACCTTGACGACCGTCCTGCCGGGGCGCAGACGAGCCTTGCCCAAGGTCTTGCGGAGGCCCTTCCTGCCCGCGACGAGGACCTTCGCGGCCGGCGTCGCGAGCCCTGTGACCTTCCCCCGCACGACGACCCGGACGGTCGCGCGCGACCCGTGCCGCTTGCCGGCCCTCGCCTTGGCCGTCAGGGCGAGGCGCGCCTTGGACACCGGGGAGGTGGCCGCCGACGTCCGGGTCACCCAGGCGAACCCGGCCCGCGACACGGTGGCGCGGACGGCGAGGCGGTGGCCCCGGTCCGCCACCTGCAGCCGGTACCTCGCAGAGGTGGCCCTCGCGACCGGCTTCCCGTCCCGCAGCCACTGGAAGACCGTGGTCCCGGACGGCGCGGTGACCGGCGCGGTCGCGGTGAGCAGCTGTCCCACCCGGGCCGTGCCCGACACCGTGACCGTCCGCGAGACCGCGATCACCCCGTTCTGACCGGGGTCGTCAGGGTCGTGGCCGGGGTCACCCGGATCCGCCGGGTCGTCCGGGTCGTCCGGGTCCTCGCCCGGGTCGGTGGGGTCGTCGGGGTCCTCGCCGGGGTCCGGGTCGGCGGCGACCACGGCCGTGCTGGTCGAGATCTCACCGGCGTAGGCGTCGAGGTAGCCGGGCTGCTTGGCGGTCACCTTGACCGTGATGACCTGCCCGAGCGCCTCGGCAGGCACCACCAGGCGACCGTCCCAGGACGTCTTGCGGTAGACGCCGCCCCAGTGCCAGTCGAACCAGACGTCGTCCGAGTGCGGGACAACGTCGACCGCGGCCTGCAGCGTCGCACCCACCTTGGCCTCGCCCTGCAGCCGCGGCGCGGAGATCGTCATGACGCCGGGCTGGACGGTGATGCTGGGGGAGCCGACCCCGCTCTGCAGGACATAGCCCGACCGGGTGCCGACGGTGTCGAACAGGATCTTGTGCCCGACGTCCTCGGGACGCGGCACGAAGGTGAGCCCGCTGGCGACCGTGGCCTGGCTCCCGTGGTCGCGCCACCGACCGGTCTTCGAGGTCGCCTCGAGCGGGGCGAAGGTGCCGGGAGTGCCCGTCAGCGGCTCGCCGACCCTTCCAGAGCCTGCGATGGCGCCGCCCTGGGCGACCTTGAGCTCGGCATAGCCCGCCAGGGCGAAGCCGTTGCCGGCGTCCAACGTCGACGGCGCGAACGCCATGTAGGGGGAGGCGGACATGCCGGCCGTCTTGCCCCAGGTCAGCGGGTTGGACGTCCGGCTGGTGATGCCGACCGACAGGTCGTTCCCCGCCGCGACGTGCTGCCACCGCCCTTCCACCGCAGGAAGGTCGAGCTCGCCCTCGGAGCTGTCGCCCCAGGCGGTGACCTTCCCGTCGTCGGTGAGCGCCAGCACGTGGCGGGTGCCGGCGGAGATCTCCTCCACGGTCTTGCCTGCCAGGCTGCTGGGAACCTCGAGCTGGTGGCTCGCGTTGTCTCCCCAGGCGATGACCTTGTGGTCGGCGGTGGTGGCGACGGTGAACGCGCCGCCGCAGTCGAAGCTGGTGACCCCGGCCGACTGCACCCAGGTGGGGATGCTGCCCTCCTGGAAGTCGTCGTCGCCCCAGGCGAAGAGCCGGCCGTCGTCGGCCTGCGCGACCACGTGGGCGGTCCCCGCGCTGATCGCGACGATGGTCCGGTTCTTGACGATGGTCGGGATGGTGGTCTGCTGGGCCCAGTTGGTGCCCCAGGCCACGACCTTGCCCGCCGTGGTCAGCGCGACGGAGAACTGCGCCCCCGCGGCGACGGCCTGGTAGCTGCCGTCCTTGAGGCTCGCGGGGACGACCGACTGCCCCTCGCTGTTGTCGCCCCAGGCCCACAGCCTGCCGTCGGCGGTCACGGCCAGAGCATGGTCCCAGCCTGCGGCGACGTCGACGATCACCCGGGAGCGGTCGGTGAGCTCGGTGGGCGGCGCGGTGGTCGTCCCGGTGCCCCAGTGGTTGAGCAACGTCGGGGGAGCGTCGAAGGGACCGACGGCGCTCGCCGGGGTGGCGGACACCGCACCCAGGGTGAGCGCGGTGGTCAGCAGCAGGGCCGCGGCACCCGCGAGCGCCGTCAGACGGCGGGAGAAGGGAGCGAGGGAGCGTGGGGGACGGAGGCCGGGGAGCGCGGTGCTCGCCGGGGTCGGGTCAACAGGCATCATGGCCTCTCAGGGTCGGGAACGGGGACACGCCAGACGCTAGGAAGGCCTGCTTCAGAGGTGCTGCAGCCTCCGTGGTGTGCTCCCCAGGCACGGAGGTGCGGCGAGGCTCCCGCTGCAGCCTGGCTGGAGCGCCGCTAGACGGGCGGCGGCTGCGGGGCCGGAGGTGTTCCCTCCGTGGCGGCCGTCGCCTACGCTCGGCTCAATGAGAATCGGTGTCCTGGGGCCGGTCGTGGCCGAGCACGACGGCGTGCTGCTCGACCTCGGTGCCCGCAAGCAGCGCCGGCTCCTCGCCGTGCTCGCGATGCACCGGGGACAGTCGATGAGCGTCGGCGCGATCGTCGAGGCGATGTGGGAGGACCCTCCCGCGAGCCACGCCGTCGTCCTGCAGGGCTACGTGTCGGGGCTGCGCAAGGTGCTCGAGCCGACCCGTGCGCCACGCACGGAGGCCCGCACCATCGTGACGACGTCGACCGGCTACATGCTCGCCCTGCAGCGCGGCGCGCTCGACGCCGAGCAGCTCGAGGACGCCGTGCGCCACGTCGCCCAGGTGTTCCCGACCGACCCGGCCCAGCCGTGGCGACCCATCGCGCCCGTCGACGCCGAGGCGCTGCACGCCGCCACCGAGCGTCTCGACGCCGCGCTCGCCCTCTGGCGGGGGGAGCCTTACGCGGAGATGCACGACGCGACCGTCGTCCTGGGCGAGCGGGCACGGCTCGAGGAGCTGCGCGCCCAGGGCTGCGAGCTGCGGGAAGCGGTGCGGCTCCACGTGGGATCGGTCGCGGAGGCGGCGGGCAGGCTCGAGGCGCTCGCCGCCGCTCACCCTCACCGCGAGAGCCTGTGGATGCTGCGGGCGGTCTCGCTCGTGCGCGCCGGGCGGCAGGTCGACGCGCTCGCCCTGCTGCGGCAGTGGCGCGAGCGCATGCTCGACGAGCTCGGGCTGGACCCGGGCGCGGCCGTCCAGGAGCTCGAGACGGCGATCCTGCAGCAGCGCGTCGACCTGCCCGCCGCGCCGGAGGCGCCGACCCGCGCGGGCGCACCTCCGAGCGCAGGGACGGCGGCCCCCGGGGAGGCGAGAGCCGCCACGGCCCTGCCCGACGTCGTCCCGGCCGCTGCCCTCGCCGCTCCGGCGCCCCCGGCTCCCGAGCCGACGCACGGCTCCGGCACCCCGGCCGATCCCGCCGCTGCGGCGCCCACCCCCGCGCCACCCCTGAAGGTGGGACTGGTCGACGACCACCCGGTCTTCCGGATGGGCATGGTCGGGCTGCTGGGCAGCATCGACGGGCTGGAGGTCGTCGTGGACGCCGACGGCCCTGCCGCCGCGCGCGACCAGGTGGGGCCCGACGTCGACGTCCTGCTCATGGACCTCGACCTGGGCGCGACCTCCGGCATCGACCTGACGCGCGAGCTGCTCGCCGTCTTCCCAGGGCTCAAGGTCCTCGTGATGACGATGCACGACGAGGACCGCTGGATCGCCGAGGCGCTGCGGGTGGGAGCGAGCGGCTACCTCGTGAAGTCGGCGGAGGCCGACGAGGTCGAGCGTGCCGTCCGCACGGTCGCCCAGGGCGGTTTCGTCGTCGGTCGCGGCGCGGCCTCGGCGGTGCGGGACGTGATCGCGGGCAAGGAGCGCGCATGACCTCGCCCCTGTCCGTGAGCGGTCCCGCTCCGGTCTCGCCCGGCTGGCGCACCGTCGCCTGGGTCCTCGCGACCGTGTGCTGGGCGCTCGTGGCGGGCGCCGTGGTGCTGAGCGTCCTGGCCGGTGAGGTGCCCGACGCGCTCGCCGACTGGGTCATGGACCTGGTCGTCGCCGTCGTCTACCCGGTGACGACGATCCTGCTGCTGCCCCGCGTCCGCAACACCGCCGTGTGGATCCTCGCCGTGCTCGCGCTCGGCTGCGCGCTCGCAGGCCTCGCCGAGCAGTACGACGCGCTGGGGGGCCGGCCCCCGAGCCTGCCCCTGCAGGAGCTCGCCGCCTATGCGCCCATCTGGGTGTGGATGCCCGGCACCTACGCGAGCATCGCGATCCTGCCGTGGATCCTCACGACGGCTCCGCGCCCGCGGCGCGAGCGGGCGCTCGTCGTCGGCGCCGTGACGGTGTCGGTGGCCGCGACGCTGCTCGCCTGCGTGCGCAACGCGACGATCGTGCTCGACGGGTCTCCGCACAACCCGCTCGGGGTGCCGGGCTGGCAGGGGTTCACCCGGGCCCTCGGCGACTGGCCGGAACGGACGCTGCTCGCCGTCGGCGTGCTCGCGCTCGTCGATCTGCTGCTGCGGTGGCGGCGCGAGGTGCGTGCGGGGGAGGTGCGTGCAGCGGTGGTCTCGCCCCCGGACGACGGAGGGGACCGGGAGAGGCGCACCGGCGGCCTCGGATGGCTCGTGGTGGCGCAGGCCGTGCTCGTCGTGGCCTTCGTGGTGTTCCTGTGGCCGGTGTCCGCGGAGCACTACGCGCTCGCCGCCGAGGTGTCCGGCGTCGCGCTCATCGTCGCCCAGGCCTTCCTGCCGGGGGCGGTCCTCGTCCTCGTGCTCGGACGTCGGCTGTGGCGCGTCGACGCCGCGGTCAGCCGCGTGCTCACCTGGACCACTCTCACGGTCTCCGTCGTGGTCATGTACCTGGGGGCCCTCAGCCTGCTCGGAGCCCTCGTCCCCGGCTCCTCGAAGGTCGCCGTGGCGGTCGTCGTCGCTCTCGTGACCATGGCCGTCGCGCCCGTGCGCCGCAGCGTGCAGCGGCGCGTCGACCGGCTGGTCTACGGGTCGTTGAGCAGCCCCGGCGAGGTCACCCGCAGCGCCCGGCTGTGGTCCCAGCTCGACGGCGTGGGGGAGGGCGGCACGGGGGGAGACCTCGACGGCGTCGCACGGGCCCTGCGCGAGGGGCTGCGCCTGGGCGACGTCGAGATCGTGTCGTGGCCGCCGTCGCCGGCCGCCGCGGGCAGCGCGGGGACCGTTCCGCCCGTGCCCGACGACGCCCTCGTCGTCCCGCTGGTCAGCAGGAGGCGTCCGGTCGGCAGCCTCGTGGTGCGTCCGCGGACCGGGGAGCGGCTGGACGCGCGGACCAGGGCGGTCGTCGAGCAGGTCGCCGGCCTGCTGGGGCTGACCCTCGACCTCGCGCAGTCCAACGCCGCTCTCGAGGTCGCGCGGGCGCGGCTCGTCGAGATCCGGCACGACGAGCGACGGGTGCTGCGCAGGGACCTGCACGACGGCCTGGGCCCGGCGATCGCTGGCCTTCGCCTCGGCGTCGGGGCCGCGCTCAACCTCCTCGACCGTGACGCCGCGGCCGCGGCCACGATGCTCGAGGAGGTGCAGCTCGAGCTGTCCCGGCGGGGCGAGGACATCCGTCTGCTCAGCCGAGCGCTGCTGCCGCCCGCGCTCGACGACGGGAACCTCGACCAGGCGCTCACGGGCCTCGCCGACCGCTTCAGCGGTCCGTCGCTGCTGGTCACCGCTCATGTGGACCCGCAGGTGCTGCTCGCCGGAACGCACCAGGTCGCGGTCTACCACATCGCCGCCGAGGCGCTCATGAACGTGCACCGTCATGCCCGCGCCAGCCGCTGCGAGCTCCGGGTGAGCCGGGACGCCTCCGGGGCGGTCCAGCTCCTCGTGCTCGACGACGGCGTGGGCATCGCTCCCGCGGTCGAGGGCACGGGGATCGGGCTGAGCTCCATGCGTGAGCGGGTCGACGAGCTCGGCGGGACGCTGGAGATCGGTCCCCGCGGCGCGGAGACCGGCACCGGCGGCAGCGCGGGGACGAGGGTGTGCGTCCGGCTGCCCGCAGGCCAGGCCCAGCCCGCCCTCTGACTCGCGCCACCGCGCCGGTCGAGCAGGGGCGCTGCTCGACCGGCGAGAGGTCCGACCCTGGCGGCTACCGCTTCCTCGGGATCTTCACCGGCTTGCTGGTCCGGTGCGCAGCCTTGTATCCCTTGCGCGCGACGGTGACCCGGACCTTGAGCGCCCGCCCGCGGTCCTTGGCGGTCACGCGATAGGTCTTCCTGGTGGCCTTGCGGATCGCCTTGCCGCCGCGGTACCAGCGGTAGGAGACCGACGTCGGCCTCACCGACCAGCTGCCCTTCGACGCGCGCAGCCGCGCACCGACGCGGTGTCTGCCCGAGATCTTCGGTGCCTTCTGGGCCTTGATCGTCTTGCTGCTGCCGCCGCCCTTGCCTCCCTTGTCGCCGCCCTTGCCCGGCTTGTAGGGCTGGATCGCGGCCTTGGACCACGAGGGCTGGGAGCCGCCGGGGACGATGCGGCGCGGCGTCAGCGTCGTGCAGTCCGCGGGGTCGAGCTCGTCGACCCGCCAGATGCCGTCCGGCTCCTCCCACGCGAGGGCCGTCGAGTCCGCGGAGAACGTCGGGTTGGCGAAGCCGTCCTGAGGGTTCGTGTTGCACTTGGGGGTGGGGATCGGCGGCCGGGCGCCGGACCTCGGGTTGCCGGTGACCTTGTACCAGATGATGTTCGAGTTCTCGAACTCGTCGCGCACGGCCGCCGCGAACCTCCCGTCCGGGGAGAGCGCCGCGTCGTCGAGGACCTTGTCGTCCGCCGTGTAGCTGTCCTCGTCGAACCAGAAGAAGTCGCCCCGCCCCAGGTCGAACAGACGGATGATCTGCGTCAGCCAGCCGTCGACCATCACCCGGGAGCTCGACACCCACTCCGGGTTGTCGTAGTGCGTCACGCCCCAGGCGCTCGAGGGCGAGACCGACGTCGAGCTCGTGAAGCTCGTCACCGCACGGACGTAGCAGCCCCAGTCGCAGGAGTAGAAGCGGTAGGTGTACGCGATCTTGGACCCGTCCGGGGAGATCGCGAGCTTGGCCGGCGCGCCGTCGAGCAGGTTGCCCGCAGAGTCGCGCAGCGCCGGCAGGTCGAGGACGTTCAGGACGTTGCCGGACTGGTCCATGCGGTAGACGAGGCTGCCGCGCCCGGCCACGACGACTCCGGCGTCCGACTGGGTCGGGGAGCTCCACGGCATCGCGCTCGTGCCGTTCGTGGTGACGGGACGCTGGTGGCCGCCGTCGCCGTCGGCGATCCAGACGTTGTTCTGCTTGACGAAGACGATCGAGCCGCCGCCGGTCGCCGCTCGGGCGGCGAGGGGAGCGAGCAGCGGGAACGCGAGGACGAGCGCGACGGCGACGGCGATCGTCGTGACGGTCCTGCGGCGGCCCGGGGACGGGGCGAGGGATCGGGATCCCATGAGGTCCTCCTGAGGGATGGTGGTCACTGACCCCTGGATCGTCGTGCGCACCGGTGCAGGCCCGCTGGAGCCGGGCTGCAGACCGGCTCCTGCAGCCGCCCACCAGCGCGGCTCAAGGACCTCGGGCGAGAACTGTCCTGACAGCACCAGCGCTTCCCCTGACGACAAGGACCACTCTCATGACCACCTCGACCACCGCCTCCTCGCAGCCGGGGGTGCACCGCACCGCGGTCTCCGGCTTCCACGCGGGTCTCGACCACGCCCCGCAGCTCGTCGTGGCCCCCTCCAGCGCCGCCGAGGTCGCGGGCGCCCTCGCCCTCGCCCGCGAGCAGGACCTCGCCGTCACCGTGGTCGGGCGCGGCCACGGCCACGTGCGCGCGATCGACGAGGGCATGGCGCTGCTGACCACGAACCTGAGCGGGGTCGAGGTCGATCCGGCAGGACGCACCGCGCGGATCGGTGCCGGCACCACCTGGGAGCAGGTGCTGCGTGCCACGGCCCCGCACGCGATGGCCCCGCTCGTGGGCTCGGCACCAGACGTCGGCGCCGTCGGCTACGTCCTCGGGGGCGGGCTCAGCCCGGTCGGGCGCACCTTCGGGTGGGCGAGCGACCACGTGCGTTCCTTCGAGGTCGTGACCGGCGGCGGACAGCTCCTCACCGCCTCCCCGACCGAGAACGCCGACCTGTTCTGGGCGCTGCGGGGTGGCGGTGGTGGCGGGGTCGTCGTGACCGCGATGACCGTCGGGCTCGTCGAGATCGCGACCGTCTACGGCGGCGGCCTGTACTTCGGCGCCCACGACGCCGAGACGGTCGTCCGTACCTTCGCGAGCTGGTCGGCCACGCTCCCGGAGTCGTTCAACACCTCCTTCGCGCTGCTGCGGATGCCCGATCTCGAGGTCGTCCCCCGCCCGCTGCGCGGGCAGTACGTCGTGCACGTGCGGGTCACCGCCGTCATGGACGCCGCCGCCGCGGAGAAGGTGCTCGTCCCGCTGCGCGCCGCCGGGACGCCCGTGCTGGACACGCTGACCGACATGCCGTTCGGTGCGATCGGCTCCGTGCACGCCGACCCGCCGGGTCCCTCGATGTCGCACACCGGCGGCGTGCTGCTGCGCTCCTTCGACGCCGCGGCCGCGAGCGCGCTGCTGGAGGTCGCGGGGCCGCGCTCCACCCTGCCGCTGCTCGGCGTCGAGCTGCGCGTGATGGGCGGTGCCCTGGGACGATCGGGCCCGTACGACGACTGCGTGAGCGGACGTGAGGCGGCGGCCCACCTGTTCGTGGTGACGCCGCCCGTGCTCGAGCCCGCGGCGCAGGCCCCCTTCGTCGGTGCTGCCGGTGCCGTGTTCGAGGCGCTGAGACCGTGGGCGACGGGCGGGACGACGTCGAACTTCCACGGGATCCTCAACCACCACCTCGACCTCGGGCACCCCTGGTCCGGGGACACCGAGGCCCGGCTCGCAGCGGTGCGCCGTCGTCACGACCCGACCGGCATCGTCCCGCCCCGGGTCGCTGCGAGGGGTGCGGGCGGGCACTGAGCCCGGCGGGCAGTGTGCAGGCACAGTGCAGGCACAGGGGCGACGCCGGACAGACGCAGCCCACGCGCGACAGGGCAGGGCCCGGGTGCTGCGCAGCACCCGGGCCCTGCCCCGTCGTGGGCTCTCGCCCGGTCCGCTCAGCGCACGACGAGACGGCGCTTGGCCGACGTTGCCGAGCGGTGCAGGCCGTCCGCGGTGACCGAGGCTCGCAGCAGGTGCTTCCCCTTGCCCAGTCGCGGCAGGCGGATCGTGACCTTCCCGTGCTTCGCGGGCCGCAGCCTCGTGACCGCGAGGATGCGCGAGCCGTCGCGCAGCACGACCACACCGCCCGGGCGCGCCGTGGACGTGCCGGGCAGGGTGACCGTCACCCGCGCCTTGGCACGCTTCTTGTGCGTCGTGCGGGAGCGCGAGAGCTTCAGCGCGACCTTCGCCCGTGCCTTCGTCACCGTGAGCGACGCCGCCGCGCGCGAACCCTCGACACCCGTCGCGCCCGTGTACACCGCGCTCACGGTCGTGCGGCCCGGCGCGATGCCCGGGGGCAGCGTGACGGTCGCCGCACCGCTGCGGAGCGTCGCGGTCGTCGTCGTGCCGGCCACCGTGACCGTGACCCTGCCCGCGGCGCCGGCGCCGGCCGCCGTGCGCACCCGCACCGTCGCGGTGGTGGTGCGGCCGTAGGCGTACGCGGCGCGTGCGAGCGTGAGCGTGGTGCGCGACGCGACCTGCTGCGTGGTCGGCGGCGTCGTGCCGCCCACCGGCCCGCCCAGCTCGAGCCGGGCGCTCACGGCGTCCAGCGCGGTGCCCGCCTCGTAGAACCCGCCGAAGGCGGGAGCGCCCGCGGTGGCCAGGACGGCAGGGGCGTTCGCGACCACCACCGCGCTGCCGCCGACCGTGACGGCCGAGGACGCGTCGACGTCGGCCACGGCGACGCCGGGGTAGCTGACGACCTTGCCCGTCGACTCGTCCTTGGAGCGCACGTCCGCGGTCAGCACGCCGGTGCCGCCCGTGAGGGTCAGGCGCGGGTTCTCGATGCTGAGGTCGAGCACCCCGTCGTGACCGGTGAAGCGCACGGTGCCGCCGAGGGTGGCGGTCGTCGTCCGCGTGACCGGGTCGTACGTGCCACCGGTGACCGGCCAGAGGAGCACGCCGTCGTCGCCGGTGGTCGCTCCGGTGACGGTGATCTCGCCGTGGGCGATCGGGCCGGTCACGTAGCTGCGGAAGGACTCCTTGACCCCCCAGGAGACGGTGCCGGACGCGATCGAGCGCCTCACCGTGGACGGGGCCGCGACCGCGAGGGAGACCGTCGCCGAGTAGGTCGTGGCCACCTCGTTGCGCAGCCGCGCGCGGAAGAGGGAGCCGGACTGCCTGACGTTCGTGTCGAGCACGACCAGCTCCCCGCCGTCGATGGCGTAGTTGTCGTCGTCCTGCGGGATCGGCTGCCAGTAGCCGTCGACCTGGCGCTGCCACGTGATGTCGGGGTACGGCGTGCCCTTCGGCATCACCTGGAAGGTCGCGTCGTCGCCCGCGGTGACCGAGGCGTCGGCCGGCTGGAAGACGACCGCAGGCGGGGTCTTGACCGTGGCGACGAGGACGTCGGTGCCCAGGCGCCCCACGCTGTTGGTGAGGACGGCGCGGTACTGGCGCCCCTGGTCCGCCACGCCGAGGGTGAGCGTGAGCGAGGTGCCCGTCCCGCCCTCGATGTCGGTCCAGGAGCGCACGGAGGTGGCCCCCACCGGGCGGGTCTGCCACTGGATGGTCGGTGCCGGCGTCCCGGTGCCGGCCACGGTCAGCGTGGTGGTCGCGGTGCTCTCCCAGTCGTGGAGGGTGACGACGGGCTGCTCGGGTGCGGTGGTGATCGCCGGGGAGAGGCCCTCCTGCTTCCAGGAGAACAGGCCGTAGGCCGTGCCCGTGTCGCCCTCCCGGGCCGCGATCGCGTAGAGGTGCCCGTTCGCACCGGTCACGGGGACGGTCTCCAGCACGTTGGTGCCCAGCGAGGGGACGGTGAGCTGGACGTGGTTGTCACCGCGCACGCCGTAGACCTTGGTCGCGCCCCAGTCGGCGAGGTACCACGTGCCGCTCCAGGCGTCGTAGGTGGAGCGCAGCACCTGGTTCAGGCCGGTCTCGACGATCGGGCCGGAGCGCGTGTAGCGCTTCTCGTCGTCGGCCACGACCGTGTAGACGCGTCCCTGGTAGTTCGTCAGCAGGAACCCGGTGCCGTCCGCGGCCACCTCGGTGGGGTACTGGAAGTACGCCTGGGCCGCGTGCTCGTTGGTGTAGTCGCCCGGCAGCGGCGAGGGGGTCGCGGTGCGGACCCCGTCGACCAGGTCGAGGGTGACGAGCTGGGGGACCACGGAGGCCTGCGCGATCACGAGCGACCCGTCGGGCCCGACCGCGATGCTGGGCCTCGAGAAGGACGGCGCCGCGCCTGCCCAGGCGTAGGTGTACATGACGCTCGGCCCGGCCGCGGCCGTCGAGCGCACGACCAGCACGCCCTGCGCGCTCACCACGTACACGCGGCCCTGTGACGCGCTGTAGGTGAAGGCGGCGCCGGGGGTGTCGCTCAGCACCGTGGTGGTGTACTCACCGGTGGCAGGGTCCCAGGTGGCGGCGACCAGCCTGCCGCCCGAGTTGCCCACGACGACGCCGCTGCTCTCGAGCGAGACCGGGCCGGGGTAGCTCGTCCAGCCGTTGTAGAAGGCGACGGGCTGGGCCGCGCCGAGCGGCTCGAGCGTCGTCGCGTCGTAGGGGCGCAGGGAGGTGGCGCTCGCGACGTGCAGGACGCCCCGGGACGTGTCGGGCAGGATCGTCGTCGCGCCGGCGAGCACGTCCTCGGTGCGGGAGGCGACCTGCGTCAGCCCGATGCTCCCGGGGCGCAGGAAGTCGTCGCGGGCGATCTCCGGCTTGTCCCCGGGGCCGCGGTACGTCGCCGAGACCGTGTCGAAGGGGGCGCCGCTGCTGTAGAAGCCGGCGAACACCTCCTGGCCGACGTGCGCGAGCGAGCTGGTCAGCCCGGTCCAGGAGGTGCTGCCGTCGGTCGTCGCGACCTGGGCGTCTCCCAGGTCGAGGTCCACCAGCGCGATGGTGCCGTAGTCGACCATCTCTCCGCTCTGCGACCTCGAGACGGTGTCGACGAGGACCTGGGGATCCTCGCCGTCGACGACGAGCGTGAGGTTCGAGAGCGTCACGTCGAGCGCGCCCTCGTGCAGCGTCCAGTGCACCTTGCCCGAGGTGTGCAGCTCGAGGTGCTTGGTGGCGGGGTCGTAGGTGCCGTCCTCCACCTTCCAGAGGTACTCGCCAGCGGTGTTGGCGGTCAGGCCCTCGGACATCTCGCCAGGGCCTGCGTACCCGCGCCAGCTCGTGCGGACGCCCCAGGTCACCGTGCCCTCGTCGATCGTCACGAGGTCGCTCGAGACGTCGCTCGAGACGTCGGTCGCGGTCGCGGCGGAGGCGGGCCCTGCGGCCGCGACCACCGCCCCGCTCACGACGAGGGCCGCGGTCAGCGCGTGCGCCGCGATGCGGCGGACGGCCCCGTGTGCGGTGTGCATCCTGTCACCCTTCTTGTCGGGCCCGGGGGCGGGGGATCCGCCCTGCTCAGAGCCTATTCGGTGAGGTAAGCCTTGCCTCACCGGGAGGGTAGCCCACGGGTGGCGCGGACTTTCAGACGTCTTGTCACCATCGCCAGGGGCGGACAGGGGCCTGTCCCGGGCCGCACGACGTCGAGGGGCGGCGCGCCCGTTGTGCCGGCAACGTTCTGCGAGCGTGGCTGCAACCACGGGGCGCGCTCTGCCGAGCCCCCGTGCCGGGGCTGGGGCGGGTCGCGTGATCCTGGTCACACGTGGGCGGGGCGAGCGCGGCCGTCCTGGGCGGGCCTCCGCGTCGGCAGCCCGGGCGGGCTCAGGTGTTCGCGACGGCGAGGCGTGCGGTGAGCACGGTCGCGAAGCTGCACCACAGGGCGTAGGGCAGCAGCAGGAGCCCGTGACCACGCCGCACCCGTCCGGCCCTGCGCGCCAGGTCGAAGGAGCTCAGCGCCAGCAGCGCCGCGACCACCAGCGCCAGGGCGAGCCGGTGCTTGCGGAAGAAGACCCACGACCAGCTCGCGTTGAGCACGAGATTCACCGTGAGGGCTGCGAGGTACCCACGACGGTCGTCCTTCAGGCGGGCTCGGCGCGGGCGGGCGCTGAGCACCCCGGCCGAGGTCAGCGCGATGTCCGCGTACAGCGTCGTCCACACGATCGGGAAGGCGGCCGCGGGCGGCTGGGCGCCAGGCTTCTCGAGGCCCCGGTACCAGCGGTCGTCGACGCCCTGGGACGATGCCACGGAGCCGACGGCTGCCGCGCCTGCGGTCAGCGCGCCCGTGGCGAGCAGGGACTTCAGGAACGCCATGCGGATCGCCTCCTCGAGGACGGCGGCGCGACCGCTGCGAGGGCCGGTCGGCGTCGTGCCGCTCCTCTCGACCGTACGCGGGAGGTGCCGGGAGCGCGCGTCGGGCTCGGGCGTCCGGAGCACCACCCGCGGACCGCTGCGCCGCGGCAGGCGGAGGGCCACCGGCTCTGCGATGCTCGACGTATGACCAGCGGACCCGTGGTGCCGCCCGGGGGCACCGAGCCCGGCAGCGACCTCCTCGCCTGGGTCCGCGCGACCTGCCTCGATCTTCCCGACGCGCGGACGGACCAGCCCTTCGGGCCCGGTGCCTCCGTCTTCCGCATCCACCGCAGGCTGTTCGCGATCGTGCTGGAACGGACACCGGTCTCCGAGCACCCCCTGCTCAACCTGAAGGCGGACCCGCACGAGGTGCCGCTGCTGCGGCGCACGCACCCCTGGCTGCTCCCGGCGTACCACATGAACAAGAAGCACTGGGTGAGCGCGGAGCTGGGCCCCGGGGTGGACCTGGGCCTGCTCGCCGAGCTCGTCGAGGACTCCTACGACGCCGTCGTCGCACGGCTGCCGGTCCGCCTCCGCGGCCTGCAGGTGCCACGGCGCGACGGGCGCACAGGTGCGGGCACCGCAGGACCCGCGGCGTCGTCCGACGGCTGAGCGTCACCGGCGCTCGAGCGTCATCGGCACCCCGGCTCAGGCCGTCGCGTCGACGTCCTGACGGGGCAGGACCGCGAGCGAGGCGACAGGTGCCAGCGCGACCAGCGCGAAGGCGACCGGGTAGGCGACCGCCCCGAGCAGCGCGCCGACGAGGGGGCCCACGGCGGAGGCCGCCACGTACTGTGCCGTGTTCTGGATCCCGAGCGCGCGGCCGGCCCAGCGGGGTCCTGCCGCCTCGGCGACCGACGTGTAGGCGAGACCGTTGTCGGCGACGCTCACGCACGTGGCCACGACGTACACGGCGACGGCGAGGACGGACCACGACGCGGCGTCGGTCCCGGCGAGGACGAGCATCGCCATCGCGCTCGCGACCGAGACGCGCTGCAGCAGCCGCATCCTGCTGCCGAGCCGGTCGCTCCACACCCCGACGACGATGCGGCCGGCCGCCCCGGCGAGCTGCGAGCCGCCGAGCACGATCCCGGCCAGGTGCACGGACATCCCGCAGCGGCTCACGAGCCAGACGAGGCCGAAGGTCGCGAGCGTGTACTGCGGGACCACGAGCAGCGCGGACACGCCGTGCACGCGCCACAGGAACGTGCTGGAGCGGTAGGGGTTGGCGGTCCTGGCGGCCAGGACCGCAGGGGCGGGGGAGCGGGCAGGTGCCGGCGTCGCCTCGTCGGCCCCGCCGGGAGCCGTCGCCGGGAGCAAGGGGGCGTCGTGCGCGACAGCGGGCTCGGGCCTGGGGCGGGGAGGGTCGACGATGCCGAGCGCGCAGGCCGCGGCGAGGGCGCCGGCGACGGCCGCGCTCACGCCCAGCGCGGCGTCCACCCCGTGGCGCTCGGCCACCGGTGGCAGCGCCACGGCCGCGACCGTCACGCCGAGCGGCTGGGCGACCTGGCGGATGCCCATGACCAGGCCGCGCCGCCGTCGCGGGAACCAGCCCATCACCACGCGGCCGCTGGCAGCGTTGGCGCTCGCGGACGCCGCCCCGCCGAGCAGCAGGAAGATGCCGAGGGCGCCGAACCCGTGGCTCAGGAGCGCGCCGACGGCGCACAGGGCGGTGAGCGCGAGGCCTCCGGCCAGCACGAGCCGCTCGCCGTGGGCGTCGGCGAGCGCGCCCCACGCCACGAGGGCGAGGACCATCCCGAACGTCGGCGCCCCCGCGAGCAGCCCGGCGTGGGCGAGGCTGAGGCCGTACGACGATCGGAACAGCGGGATGAGGACCGTGGGGAGGGTGACGAGCACGACCCCCGCGACCTGTGCCGCGACACCGAGCACGAGCATGCGCCATGCGCGCCGCGGCGTCTCGTCCTGCCCGGGTCCCGCCATGTCGCGCCTCCGCCCGTGGTGCTCCTGCTGCCTCCATCAGAGCACCGTCTCGAAGGGCGAGTAGAGAAGTCTCGCCATTCGGACGAACGGTGGTGGGCGCCGGAGGAGGTCTCCGACGCCCATCGCCGAGAGGGCCGGGGACGCGTGCCGCGGGGACCGGGTCGCGGGTCAGCGCACCCGGGCCGTCACGACGCTCTTGGCGGCTCGATGGCGCGCGTCGCCCCGATAGCGGGCGGTCACCGTGGCCGGGCCCTTCGCCCGGAGGGCTGCGGCCTTGCCCAGCCGGGGGAGGCGGACCACGGTGACGCCCTCGTCCCGGGCGCGCAGCCGCACCTGTGCCGCGACCTTGACCTGCTTCCCGCCCCGCGCGGCCGCGCGCAGCACCACGCGGACCCTGCCCGTCGACGCGGCGCCCGGGCCCTTGACCCGGACCACCACGACCGGCCTGACGCCACGCCGCAGGGCCTTGGCCCGCACGCTCTTCCTGCGCACGGTCACCCGCACCTTCGGCCGGGCCTTCGTCACCCGCAGCGCCGCCGGGCCCGACCTCGAGGCCCGCCACGCGCTCGTGGCGGGGACGAAGACGGCGGTCAGCCGGTGCGTGCCGACCGCGAGAGCGGCGGGCAGCCGCGCCGCCACCGTCGCGGTCGCCGCGTCCCGGGCGACGGGTGCGCTCGCGACGACCCGGTCACCGTCGAGCACCCGCACGGTCCCGGCCACGCTCGGCGCGCCCGGGGCGCGCACGGTGACGGTCGCACGGGCGCGCTTGCCGTAGGCGCGACTGCTCCTCGCCAGGGCGAGGGACGTCGTGGTGGTGCGGGAGGGCGCGACGACCGGAGCGGCGCCCGCCGCGGCCTGCGCCACGACGACCGTGCTGCCGAGACCGGCCTGGTCGTCGAGGACGAGCCCGGCCGCGACCGTGAGTCCGGCCGGGTCCGTGGTCACGTGCGCGAGCGTGACGCGCACCCCGCCCGCGGCGATCACGGTGTCCGGCGCGATCGTCCCGGCGGGGACCGCGGTGCCGAGCACCGTGCCGCCGTCGCTCGTCACCGTGGCGCGGCCGTCGGTGACCGTGGTCCGCAGCCCGCGCAGGTCGACCGCGGCCGCCGTGCCCGGGAACAGCGCGACCGATCCCGCGCTCGCGCTCGAGCCCGACGCGGCGACGGAGGCGGTGACGTCCGTCAGGGCGATCTGACCGGTCGCGTCCTCGCCGTCGTCCCCGGTGCCCTGCCCGACCGTGGCGGCGGACCCGTGCCAGCTCTCGCCGCTGCGCGGCGTCCCTGTCGTCCCGGGGGCCGCGAGCGGCGTCGGGGCGAGATCGACCGCACCCGTGGCCGCCACGCCGAAGGCGTGCCAGCGACCGGCCAGGTCGGGGTGCTCGACAGGGGCCCCGGGACCCTGGCCGGGGTCGGTCGCGCCGTCGTCGGTGCTCGTGGTGACCTGTCCGAGGGTGACGTCCGGCCAGGTCGCGGTGAGGTCGTGGTAGCGCACGGCGGTCACCGTCACGGTGCCGTCCGCGTTGTCGACGCGCTCGCCCACGCGGACCTCGAGCCGCGGCTCGCCGTCGTCGTCGAGCGCGGTGTAGATGACGCCCGGCAGGGCGTTGATCCAGCGGCCGTCCACGAAGAGGGCGTTGGACGGGTCGGCGAAGGCGAGCGACGGGGTGCCGTCCGGTGCCACGTCGAGCGTGAGCCCGTTCACGACGAGCGCGCTCGGGTAGTACTCGGCCAGGAGCCCAGGGCGCGGCGTCTGGCGGAAGGAGCCGATCTGCACGTGCTCGGAGCCGTCCGCGTCCGTCCGCACCGCGACGTCGTGGGCCTCGGTGCGCACGCCGGTCGACCACAGGTCCGCGGCGCTCGCGCTGTGGGCTCCGGGCTCGCCGACCGACGGCGAGGCGTCGAGCAGGCTCGTCCCGTCGGGGTCGGTGACCTGGACGCCGGTCACGCGCGCGGGGTCGGCCGGGGCCGGCGCCCGAGCGGCGGCCGAGACGTCGCCGAGCGTCAGCCGGGAGACCTCGTAGACGTCGGAGTCGTCCGTGAGCGAGATCGCGACGACGCGCGTGCCGCCGTCGGCGGTCACCCTCCCGACGGTGAGCACGGTGTGAGCCGTGTAGGGGCCGGTGCTCGGCACGTCGTAGGTGAAGACCTGCCCCGGACCCGTCTCCGTGCTGGTCGCGGCCTGGGCCTGCTCGGTGATGTCGGTGTCACCCACGGTCAGGGAGTCGAAGGAGACGAAGCTGCGGCCGTCGGGGGCGACGCCCGCGTCGAGGTTCGTGACGGTGACCGGCGCGCGGCCTCGCAGCCCCAGCACCGCCTTCGCCACCCGCACCCGCGCCCCCGCGTGACCGGCCTGCGTGCGCGTGTCCGTCACACGGATGTCGTAGCCGTTCTTGATGCCGTTCACGGTGGTGTTGTCGAAGGAGTCGAGGGAGCCGGTGACCTGATCGCCGTCGTCCCCGCCCTCGTCCCAGGTGACCGCGGCGGTCGGGGAGGTGATGGTGACCCCGTCCACGTCCGTGATGGCGATGCCGGAGGCGGCGGATCCCGTGGTCAGGGCGGCCGGTCCGGCTGCGGGCGGCGACGGCGTCGCCCCGGCGGGCGCGGCGAGGGCGAGCGAGCCCCCGGCGACCAGCCCGGCGACGGCGGTGAGCGCGGCTCCCAGGGAGAGTCTGCGGCGTGAGAGGAGCGTCATGCGGTTCCTGCTTTCTTTCTCAGGTTTCTTTCTCGGGGGTGGTGGCAGTGGCGGGGGCGTGCTCAGCGGGTGGCCCCGAACAGCCGGAAGAAGGCCTCACCGGTCGGCATGCCGACCCCGCTGAGCGCGTCCCAGCCCGGGCCGCTCTGCAGCGACTGCGGCTTGCGGTCCCAGGCGTAGACGGTCTCGGGGAAGGTCTGCCCGCGGTCGACGGGGTGGATCGACCACACCGCTGCGGACTGCGGGACGACGTCGCGGACCGCGTCCGTCCCCTGCAGGGCGTAGAGCCACGGAGTCGCCAGGCCGATGCGCAGGTGTGCCGAGGCCTTGGCCGTCGCGACGAGGGAGGTGACGACCGGTGTGGCCAGGCTCGTGCCGCCGAGGCTGCGGTACTCGGGGCCGTCGGGCGTCGTGGTGCGGACCGTGAAGCCGGTGCTCGGGTCGCCCAGCGAGGAGACGTCGGGCACGTGGCGCGCGGTCGGACCGGTGCCTGCGGTGCCGATCCCCGCTGCGCGCAGCTGCCAGGTCGGTGCCGCGTACAGCGCGGACGGGCCGCCGCCGGTCCCGCTGTCGAAGCCGGGCGGGATGAGCCCTCCGTTGCGGGCGAAGTACGGCGTGGTGGCCCAGCCGGCGATCGCGCCGATCGCGCCGTCCCGGCGCAGGCCGATGCTCAGGCCGCCGACGGCCGTGACCCACGGGCTCGAGGCCGGCGAGGTGACGTCCGTCTCCGGGTGGTCGCCCGCCGCCGAGTAGTCGCCGTCGTTGCCGCTCGCCGCGAACACCGAGACGCCGCGCGCGGCTGCCTCGACGAGGGCGCGGTTCAGCAGCTCGCGGTCGGCCGCGGTGTCGAGCTCCTCGGTCGAGCCGAAGGACAGGGAGAGCGCGTCGATCTGCCCCGAGGTGGCGGCCTGCAGGATCGTGTCGAAGAGGTCGACGGAGTAGCAGCTGCGGGCGCCCCAGTAGACGATCGACGCGTCCGGCGCGACGGCGTGCACCGCCTGGACGTCGAGGTGCTGCTCGTCGGTCCAGGTCTCCGGGCCGCCGCACACCGCGGTGTCCGGGTCGGTCGGGGCGTGGTGCACGTACTGGCCGGGGTGCAGCGGCGCGGCACCGACCTGGGTGAAGTAGTCGTTCGTGTTCTGCTCGACGGCAGGGTCGTCGTAGGCGGCGACGATGCCGATGCGGGCGCCCCGGCCGGTCTGGTCGTCGGGCACGGCGTGGATCGCCCGCAGGTCCTGCGGCGTGTAGCCGCAGATCCAGTTGGAGCGCTTCTCGAAGCGCAGGCCGGCGGGCCAGCGGTCGCTCACGGTCTCGCCCCAGTAGCGGGCGCAGGTGTCCGCCGTCGTGACGGTCATGGGACGCAGACCGCGCGACGACCCCGGGGCGCTCGGCGTCGGTGCCGGGAGCGGGTCGGTGGCGGTGCTGCCGTTGCCCGCGGTGTGCAGGGCGCGGTAGGTCGGCGCCTGGACCGTGCCCGCGACGTCCAGCACCTGCCCGGCGACGGAGCGCGGCACCGAGACGGTGCCGGCGGGGCGGACGACGGCGGTGCCGTCGTGCTCGGTGCTGACCAACGGGGTGCCGAAGGCGCGCTCGAAGGCCGCCGCCGTGCCGGAGACGGCGAGGGTGGCGACCGCGCTCGGCGCCCCGGCCCCGCCGTCGTCGGCGTGCAGCGGTTCGAGGCCCGAGGTGCTCAGCCAGGCGGCGACCGCGGGGTCGAGCGCGGCGCCTGCCGCGGCCCCGGGGTCGCTGGCTCCCGTGGGGGAGGACGAGTGTCGGGGGAGCAGGAGGCGCACGGACACGGGGCGGTCGGCGGGCACGGCGGCCGCCGCGTCCGCGGTCCACGCGGGGGTCGAGCCGGGCAGCGGCGCCCGTGGCGTGGCCGGGCTCGTGAGGGCTGCGGCGTCCTCGGCCGCGGAGGAGCCGTCGTGGGGGAGCGGTGCGACGGCGCCGGCGACGCTCGCGAGGAGCGCCACCCCGAGGGCGGTGGGGAGGAGGGCGGTGCGGGTCAGGACCGTGCGCGGCGGTGCGGTGCGGGACCGGGTGGAGGGCGTCATGGGCGAGAGGTGCTCCCGTCGTCGAGGAGGAATCTAAATGAGAATGAGAATCAATAGACTATCTGATCGGCGGGGGTGCTCGTGCCGCCCCGACCCCGACGGCGTATCGTTCGAGACGTCCACCGCGGGTCGGCTGCGCTGCCCACGGCGGGCACCCACCGCTCTCACCGGGAGGTCCCTGCATGGCTCACGTCGTCGTCATCGGCGGGCACGGCAAGGTCGCGCTGCACCTTGAGCGAGCGCTCGTGGCGCGCGGCGACCGGGTCACGGCGGTCGTCCGCAACCCGGACCAGGTCGAGGACGTGGCGGCGACCGGTGCGACCCCGGTGGTCGAGGACGTGGAACGGGCCGACGTCGACGCGCTCGCCGCGCTGCTCGCGGGAGCCGACGCCGTCGTCTGGTCGGCCGGGGCGGGTGGCGGTGACCCTGCGCGCACCTACGCCGTCGACCGTGACGCGGCCGTCCGCTCCATGGAGGCGGCGACCCGCGCGGGGGCGCGCCGGTACGTCATGGTGTCCTACCTCGGCGCTCGCCCCGACCACGGCGTCGACCCGAGCAGCTCCTTCTTCCCGTACGCCGAGGCGAAGGCGGCGGCCGACGCCCGGCTGCGGTCGAGCGACCTCGACTGGACCATCCTCGGTCCGGGCACCCTCACCCTCGGTCCGGCCACCGGCCTGGTCTCGATGGAGAGCGTGGCGCCGGGCGAGGCGCCGTCGCTCGCACCCGGCACGGTGACGCGCGAGGACGTCGCGCTCGTCGCTGCCGCCGTGCTCGGCTCGCCGTCGACGATCGGCACCTTCCTCGCCTTCACGGGCGGCGCGACGCCGATCGCCGATGCCGTCGCGGCGGTCTCGCCGCGCTGACGCCCTCCCTCAGCGGTGGTGCGGCCTGGTGCGCGCCGACACCTCGCCGCGGCGTAGTGCCAGCGCGCTGTTGACGAGGCCGACGTGGCTGTACGCCTGGGGCGTGTTGCCGAGCTGTCGTCCGGTGGTGGGGTCGTACTCCTCGCTGAGCAGACCGACGTCGTTGCGCAGGTCCACGAGCCGTTCGAAGCGTCGGCGTGCCTTGTCCAGCTCGCCGATCGCGCACAGCGCGTCCACCATCCAGAACGAGCACGCGAGGAAGGTCGCCTCGCCGCCGGGCAGGCCGTCGTCGGTGTCGGTGTCGACGTTGTCGTAACGCTGCACGAAGCCGTCGCGGGTGAGCTCGCGGTCGATCGCGTGCACCGTGCCGACCACCCGCTCGTCGTCGCCGGGCAGGAAGCCGACCTGGGGCAGCAGCAGCAGCGAGGCGTCGAGGCCCTGCGAGCCGTAGAACTGGGTGAAGGTGCCGCGCTCGGTGTCGTAGCCGCGCTCGAGCACCTCGCGGCGGATCGCCCGGCGCGTGCGACGCCAGTCGTCGACGGGCCCGTCGTGGCCGAACCGCTCGGCCGCCTGGACGGCCCGGTCCATCCCCACCCATGCCATGACCTTCGAGTACACGTGGTGCCGCCGCGGGCCCCGGCTCTCCCAGATGCCGTTGTCCGCCTGCTGCCAGTTCCCCTCGAGCCAGTCGAGCAGGTGCTTGGTGAGGTTCCAGGCGTCATGGTCGTGGTTCACCCCGGCCAGTCGCGCGAGGTGCAGGGAGTCGACGACCTCTCCCCACACGTCGATCTGGAGCTGCTCGGAGGCGGCGTTGCCGATGCGCACCGGCCGCGACCCCTCGTAGCCCTCGAGCCAGCCCAGCTCGAGCTCCGGCAGCCGGCGCCGACCGTCCAGCCCGTACATGATCTGCAGGTCGCTCGGGTCTCCCGCGACCGTGCGCAGCAGCCACTCGCGCCACGCCCTGGCCTCCGGGCGGTACCCGCTCTCGAGCAGGGCGGAGAGGGTGAAGGTGGAGTCGCGCAGCCAGCAGTAGCGGTAGTCCCAGTTGCGGGGGCCGCCGAGCTGCTCGGGCAGCGAGGTGGTGACGGCCGCCATCACGCCGCCCGTGGGCTCGTAGATGAGCGCCTTGAGCGTGACCAGCGACTGCTTGACGACGTCGTCCCACGTGCCCGCGTCCACGTCGCAGCGCCCCACCCAGTCCCGCCAGAAGCGCTCGGTCTGGACGAGGGCGTCCTGCGCGTCCACGGGGGTGGGGGCGGGCAGGTGCGACTCCCGGTAGGTCAGCACGAACGGCACCCGGTCGCCCGCCGCGACGTCGAAGGAGGCGACCGTCGTGAAGTCCTTGCCCTCGAGCGGGACCGGGGTGCGCAGCCACACGGCGTCCGGCCCGGCGACCGCCCGCCACTGCCGCCCGTGGCGGCTCACCCACGGGACGATGCTCCCGTAGTCGAAGCGGACGGCCAGCGTCATGTCGACCCGGACCCTCCCGCTGACGCCCTCGACGACGCGCACGATGTCGGCGGCCTGACCGCGGGGCGGCATCGTGTCGATCACCCGGACGGTCCCCTCGGGCGTCTCCCAGTCCGTCTGCAGCACGAGCGAGTGACCGCGGTAGCGGCGCCGGGTCGCGACGGTCGCACCGTGCGGCGCGATCCGCCAGTAGCCGTTGTCCGGTGTGCCCAGGAGCGCAGCGAAGCAGGCGGGGGAGTCGAAGCGTGGCACGCACATCCAGTCGATGGAGCCGTCGCGGCCGACGAGGGCTGCGGTCTGTCCGTCACCCAGCAGGGCGTAGTCCTCGATGCGTTGTGCCATGACTCATGACTACACCAGAAGCCTGGCGGCATCGCCACGCCGCCCGGGGCGGCTGCGCTCAGGCCGGCGGCGTGGACGCGATCTGGAGCCCGCGGCGACGCTGGTGCACCGCGAGGTAGCGCAGCCCGCCGTCGTCGGCGTGGACCGCGCGCCTCGAGCGTCGCGGGAGCCAGACGACGTCCCCCGCGGACACCGGGACGTCGTCCCGCTCGGTGGTGATCGTCCCCGAGCCGACCACGACGTGCAGCAGGACGTCGAGCTCGGGACCCTGGTGAGCCTCGATCGTGCCGTGCGGGGGCAGGACGATGAGGTTCGCGTCGAGGTCGCGCGACGCCATCGGCAGCTTCCAGGCGGCGCCGAGCGAGGCTGAGGCGTTGGGCCCCTCCGACGCCGTCACGGTGGCCAGGTCGGGGCCGGTCATCAGGACCCGCGGCAGCGGCGTGCTCGCCAGACGGGTGATCCGGACCCGCACCTCGCGGGGCTCGCGGTGCAGGTACTCCCAGCCGTAGGCCCCCGGCTGCTCGCGATCGAGCTCGTCGTGCAGGTGGCGCGGGTCGTGGTCGTTGACCAGCACGAACGACTCGCCGACGGCGAGCTCGTCGAAGCGGGAGAAGATGGCGGGGTGCTTCTGGGGCTTGGGCAGCGGGCGTACGTCGAGCTCGTCGGTCGTCGGCTGGTCGGTCGTCATGTCGTCGGTCGTCATGGGTGCGTCCTCTCGTCCCGCTATTTATACAACTGATTCTCGTATAAACTCCAGCCATGACCTACGTGATCGCCCAGCCCTGCGTCGACGTGATGGACCGCGCGTGCGTGGACGAGTGTCCCGTCGACTGCATCTACGAGGGCAGGCGCTCGCTGTACATCCACCCGGACGAGTGCGTGGACTGCGGAGCGTGCGAGCCGGTCTGCCCCGTGGAGGCGATCTTCTACGAGGACGACGTGCCCGAGGAGTGGACAGCCTTCACCATCGACAACGGCCAGTTCTTCTTCGACACGCTCGAGGGGCAGGCGGACCCGCTCGGGTCGCCGGGCGGCGCCCAGAAGCTCGGGCCCCTCGGTGCGGACACGCCGCTCGTCGCCTCCCTCCCGCCCCAGGTGCCGTGACCGGGCGCCGTGACCGGGCGTCCGTGACGACCACCGACCGCCGCCGACGCCGCGTGCTGCGCCTGCTCGAGTCCGACGAGCAGGAGCTCACGGTCTCCGACATCGTCGCGAGCCTCGGCGAGCGACCGACGACCGTCCGGTTCCATCTCGACGCGCTCGTCGTCGACGGGCTCGTCGAGAAGCTGCCCGGCGCCGCGACCGGTCGGGGCCGCCCTCCGCTCGTGTACCGGGCGGCGCGCTCGTTGCGTGGCGACGGCTCCGCCGACTACCGGCTGCTGGCCACGATCCTCGTGGACGCCCTCGCAGCGCCGGACGACGCGGCCGGCGGCGCCGATCGCGCTGCACCGCGTCGAGCCGGGTCGGTCCGTGCGGGGTGGGATCGTGCCGGGACGCTGGCCGCGGCGGGATATCGCCGGGCCTCCGAGCTCGTCGAGAGCACCGGGGCGCAAGACATGAGCGCGCTCTTCGACGCCCTGGGCTTCCGCCCTGACCCGGTGGGCCCGGACGGCGAGCTCGTGCTGCGCCACTGTCCCTTCTTCGACCTCGCCGTCGAGCGGCGCGAGATCGTGTGCCCCGTCCACCTCGGCATCCTGCGGGGGGCGGCCGACGAGCTGGCGCCCGGCGCCGAGGTCGTCTCGCTGGTGCCGTTCGCCCGGCCCGACGCGTGCGTCGCCCACCTGGCGGGAGACCTCACCGGCGTCGGCTGAACCCGCGTCACCGCGGACGCCCCGAGCTGCCGCCCCGCTCCGGCGTTCCTGACACCGACCATCCCTCACGCCGACCATCCCCGCTACCGACCGTCCCAGATGCCGACCGTCCCCGATACCGACAAGGAGCCCGTCCCCATGGCTGCCCTCACCGCCGTCGCGATCGCCGTGACCTTCGTCTGGCTCGGGATGGTCCTGGCCATCTCGTTCCTCGAGGCACCGCTGAAGTTCCGGGCACCGGGCGTCACGCTGCCCATCGGGCTCGGCATCGGTCGCCTCGTGTTCCTGGTGCTCAACACCGTGGAGTGCGTGCTCGCCGTGGTGCTCGTGGTCGCGCTGCTCGTCGACGGACCGCGTGCGCTGGGGTGGTGGTGGCCGGCCCTGGCCGTCGTGACCCTGCTCGTGCAGGTCGCACTGGTCCGGCCACGCCTCAAGCGTCGCACCGACGCCGTGCTCGCGAGCGACGACCCGGGCTCCGTGCCGCGGTCGAACGCGCACCACTGGTACATCGTGACCGAGGGCACCAAGGTGATCGGGCTGGTGGCCACGGGGGTGCTGCTGCTGGCGCACGCGGGCTGAGCCCGGTGCAGGCCGACGGGCTGACCCCGGCCGGTCTGGCGAGGCTCAACCCGTGGGTCCGGCTCAGGCCGTCACGGCCCCCACGCTCGCCGAGCGGACGAGCTTGACGTACTTGCCGAGCACCCCGCCGGTGATGTGCGGCGGCAGCGGCTCCCAGCCGTCCTTGCGCGCCTCCAGCTCGTCGGCGGGCACCAGCAGGTCGAGGGTGCGGTTCGGCACGTCCACCCGCACCCGGTCGCCGTCGCGGACGAAGGCGATGGGGCCGCCGTCGACGGCCTCGGGGGCCACGTGGCCGATGCACAGCCCGGTGGTGCCGCCCGAGAAACGGCCGTCGGTGATGAGCAGCACGTCCTTGCCGAGCCCTGCGCCCTTGATCGCGCCGGTGATGGCGAGCATCTCGCGCATGCCGGGCCCGCCCTTGGGGCCCTCGTAGCGGATGATGACGACCTCGCCCGGAAGGATCTTGCCCTCGCCCAGCGCGTCCATCGCCTCGCGCTCCCGCTCGAAGACGTGGGCGGGGCCCTCGAAGACCTCCGCGTCGAAGCCCGCGGACTTGACGACGGCACCCTCCGGGGCGAGCGAGCCGTGCAGCACCGCGATGCCGCCCGTCGGGTGCAGAGGGTTGCCCAGCGACCGCACGACCTCGCCGTCGAGCGGGGCGATGTTCATGGCGTCGAGGTTCTCGCGCAGCGTCCTTCCCGTGACGGTGAGGACGTCACCGTGCATCAGCCCGGCGTCGAGCAGGGCCCGCATCACCACCGGGATGCCGCCGTGGCGGTCCATGTCGTTCATGACGTACTTGCCGAAGGGCTTGAAGTCACCGATGTGGGGGACCTTGTCGCCGATCCGGTTGAAGTCGTCGAGCCGCAGGTCCACGCCCGCCTCGTTGGCGATCGCCAGGAGGTGGAGGACGGCGTTCGTGGAGCCGCCGAGCGCCATGAGGACGGCGATCGCGTTCTCGAACGCCTCCTTGGTCAGGATGTCGCGTGCGGTGATGCCGAGCCGCAGCAGGTTGACGACGGCCTCGCCGGACAGGTGGGCGAAGTGGTCGCGACGGCGGTCGGCCGAGGGCGGCGCGGCCGAGCCGGGCAGGCTCATGCCGAGCGCCTCCCCGATGGAGGCCATGGTGTTCGCGGTGTACATGCCGCCGCACGCGCCCTCGCCGGGGCAGATCGCCCGCTCGATCCGGTCGAGGTCGTCGGTGGACATGGTGCCGGCCTTGCACGCGCCGACCGCCTCGAAGGCGTCGATGAGCGTGACGTCCTTCTCTTGGCCGTCGCTCAGCTTCACCCAGCCGGGGGCGATCGTGCCCGCGTAGAGGAAGACGGCGGCGAGGTCCAGCCGCGCGGCCGCCATCATCATGCCGGGCAGGGACTTGTCGCAGCCCGCCAGCAGCATGCAGCCGTCGAGCCGCTCGGCCTGCATCACGGTCTCCACCGAGTCCGCGATGACCTCGCGCGAGACCAGCGAGAAGTGCATCCCGACGTGCCCCATCGAGATGCCGTCCGACACCGAGATCGTCCCGAACTCGAGCGGGTAGCCGCCCGCCGCGTGCACTCCCTCCTTGCCGGCCTGCGCGAGGCGGTCCAGGGAGAGGTTGCAGGGCGTGATCTCGTTCCAGGAGCTCGCGATGCCGATCTGCGGCTTGTCCCAGTCGCCGTCGCCCATCCCCACGGCACGGAGCATGCCCCGGCTCGGGGCGGCCTCGATGCCGTCCGTGACGGTCCGGCTGCGCGGCTTGACGTCGCGCGGTGCGGCCTCCGGCGGTGCTGTCCTGCGTGTCGCGGCGTCCCGTGCCGCGGTCTCCTGCTCGGTCATCCTGCATCCCCTCACGTCCGCGTGTCGGCGATCATCTCGACGCTAGCACCTGCGGCGATGGTCGGGACGGCGAGCGCGTGACGGGAGGGGGCTGCCGGGGCGGGCGACGGCCCGCGTGGAAGAGCCGCCGCCCTGAGGTCGTGGGTTGGTAGCGTGCCAGCGTGCCTTCTCCGTCTCCCGCCGAGCCCGACCGCGCGACGCTGGCCGCACGCCTGCGTGCCGCCGGGTGCGTCTACGCCGAGGACGAGGCGGACCTGCTGCTGGAGGCGGCGGCGGGCGATCGCGGCCTGCTGGAGTCGCTCACCGTCCGTCGTGCGGGCGGGGAGCCGCTCGAGCAGGTCGTGGGCTGGGCGGAGTTCCAGGGTGTCAGGCTCGTCGTGGCGCCAGGGGTGTTCGTGCCACGTGCGCGCACGGGCCTGGTGGCTCGGCTCGCGGGAGACGCGGTGCGGGAGCGGGTGGCTCGCCGACGATCGTCTGGCACTGGCACTGGCACTGGCACTGGCACCGGCGCCCCGCGACCGGCGCTCGTGCTGGACCTGTGCTGCGGCGTCGGGGCGGTCGGAGCGGCCGTGCTGCGGCAGACGCCCCGGGGAGCCGTCGATCTCTGGGCCGCCGACGTCGACCCGGTCGCCTGCGACTGTGCGCGGCGGAACCTGCCTGGCGCGCACGTCGTCCGCGGAGACCTGTTCGCCGCGCTGCCCGTGGCTCTGCGAGGCCGGTTCGACGTCATCGCAGCGAACGCGCCGTACGTCCCGAGCGGCGCTGTCGCCACGATGCCCCGCGAGGCGCGCGAGCACGAGAGGCTGGCGACGCTCGACGGCGGGCCCGACGGGCTCGACATGCAACGGCGCATCGTCGCCGAGGTGGGTCGATGGCTCGCGCCGGGCGGGCGCCTGGTCGTGGAGACGGGCCGGGGCCAGGCGGCCGAGACCCGCCGAATCATGGCGGACGCCGGTCTGGCCGCGCACGTCGAGGTCGACGACGAGCTCGACGCGACCGCAGCTGTCGGTGCCACGCCTGGACCGTGACCCGGGCAGGTCACGGTGACCCGGTCGGCGTGGCCCGCCGGCGGGCCCGTCCGCGGGTCGCCTGCTGGGCCGCCTGCTGGGTCGGGTCCCGAAGGCGTGGCTCGTCGTGGGCGGGGCGTCGTGCAAAGGCCGCCTCGACGGGCGGACGAAGAAGTCGGGCGGGGCTCGTCGTGAGTGGATCGTCGTGCAGGGGGAGCGTCGCTCCCGGTCATGTCAGAGGCCGCTCCTATCCTTGGTACATACGTTCGACGCGGGCGAGTTGCCCGGCAGAGGCCTCGGGGGGAGGTGAGCGGTATGGGCGCCACCGGTGGCACGGCGCACGGCGGCGCCAGGACGTACGACGGTGAGGCGCACACCGGTGATGCGCGCGACGGCGTGTCGTGCGGCGGCGTCGCGCGCGGCAGCGTGGTGGCGGGGCGGGTGCACGAGGTGCATCGCGGGCTCGGTGAGCTGCTCGAGGCTGTCGGGCGCCTGGATCCTGGGCGGGTCTGGTCGCTTCGCGAGGAGGCGTTGGGGGAGTCGATCCGTGAGGTCTACGCGCTCGAGGCGCGTCTGGCCGCGATGCGCAGCGCCCTGCTGGCTCAGGCCGAGCACTCGGGTCTGGCGACCGGGGACGCGCACGCGAACCTCGTGGCCTGGTTGCGTGAGCGCGTGCGGCTCGCCCCCGCCCAGGCCAGGAGACAGCTCATGTCGGCCCGGGGCCTGGGCGAGCACCCGGAAGCGGCCGCGGGGCTGGCCCAGGGCGCCTATCCCGAGGCCAGCGCCACGGTGATCACCGGTGCGCTCGACGCCCTGCCCGCCGACCTCGTCGAGACCGAGGTTCGTGACCGGGCGACCACGCACCTGGTCGATGCCGCCCGCACCCACGACACGCGCACCCTGGCCCGTCTGGCGGCCCACCTCGGTGAGGTCCTCGACCCCGAGGGTGCCGACCGGCGCCTGGCCGCCCAGCTCGACGCGGCCGAGGCCCGGGCCGCGCGTGAGACGTTCTTGACGCTGACCCACGACGAGGACCGGCAGGCGACTGACGGCACGTTCCGCGTCCCCCTGCACACCGGCGTCGCCCTGCAGCACATGATCGAGTCACTGACCAACCCCGCGCGTCCCGATCCCATCCCCTCCACCGATCCCACGGCCGGGACCCCGGTGCCGGCCGCGCGCCGCCGCGGTGAGGCCTTCGCCCAGCTGATCGACCGCACCAGCGGCGCGGACCTGCCCCGCACCGGCGGGTCCACCACGACCGTCGTGGTCACCATGGCCCTGCACGCCCTGCACGAGGGACTGGCGGCCGCACACCTGGACACGGGGCACCGTCTGGCACCCGCCACCGCCCGCCGCCTGGCGGCCGCCCACGGCGTCATCCCCGCCGTGCTGGGCACCGAGGGCGAGGTCCTCGACGTCGGGCGGCGCGCACGCCTGTTCACCCGCGCACAACGCCTGGCCCTGAACGTCCAGCAGCACGGCACCTGCGCTGCCCAGGGCTGCGACCGACCTGCCGCCTGGGGCGACGCGCACCACCTGCACCCCTGGTCCGGCGGCGGCCCGACCGACCTGAGCAACGGTGTCCTGCTCTGCCCCCGGCACCACACCCTCGCCCACCGTCCCGGATACGACACCACGGTCCTCGCCCCCGGGCGCATCCGCATCAACCGACGCGAGTAGAAGGCACCGGTCGTGCAGAAAGCGCCGGTCGCGAGACGCCGCAGGCTGCGCGGCGCGCGCCCCTGGGTCGTGCCTACGATCGGCACATGACCACCATGACCCGCTCAGTGACCCTCAACGACGGCACGACCATCCCACGCGTCGCGCTCGGCACCTACCGCCTCAACGGGCTGCGCGGCGTCGACGCGATGCTGTCCGCGGTCCGGGCGGGGTACCGCATGCTCGACTCCGCGGTGAACTACGACAACGAGGGCGCGGTCGGCGAGGCGGTGCGGCGCAGCGGCGTGCCGCGCGACGAGATCGTCGTGACGTCCAAGCTCCCGGGTCGCCGCCACGCCTACGAGGAGGCGGTCGACACGGTTCACGAGAGCCTCTACCGCACTCGCCTCGACCACATCGACCTCTACCTCATCCACTGGCCGAACCCGAGCGTCGACCGCTTCGTCGAGGCCTATGGCGCCCTGGTCGACCTGCAGCGCGACGGTCTCATCCGGTCGGTCGGCGTGAGCAACTTCTTGCCGGAGCACCTCACGCGGGTGATCGAGGCGACGGGCGTCACCCCCGCCGTCAACCAGATCGAGCTGCACCCCTACTTCCCGCAGGCCGAGGCCGTCGCACTCCACGAGCGGCTCGGCATCCGCACCGAGGCCTGGAGCCCGATCGGGCGGGCGGGCGCCGTGCTGAACGAGCCCGTGGTCCGGCGCATCGCGGAGGAGCACCAGGTCTCGCCCGTGCAGGTCATCCTGCGCTGGCACCTGCAGCGCGGCGTGGTCCCGCTGCCGCGGTCGACGAACCCGCACCGGCAGCGCGAGAACCTCGACGTCTTCTCCTTCGCCCTCGAGCCGGACGAGATCGTCCGCATCACCGCGCTCGCCCGGGTGCACGGCCGCCTCAACGACGCGGACCCCGCCACGCACGAGGAGATGTAGCGGCCGGGTCGTTGCCGGAGCCGAAGAGTGCAACGGTTCCCGTGCCAGGAGCACGGGAACCGTTGCACTCTCCTTCGTTGCGGTCGGTTCTTCTTTGCGATCAGCCCTTCCGGGTAGTCAGGTGATCAGCGCTTGACCTTGGCCTTCGTCCGGGCCTTGGCCGCGGTGGTGGTGGCCGAGCCCTTGTAGCTCGCGGTCACCTTCCACACGCCCTTCTTCAGCCGGGGGAGCCTGACCGCGGCCTTCCCGTTCCTGACCTTGACGGTCTTCTTGAGCGCCTTCGTCCGTCCCTTCTTGACGACGACCTTCGCCTTGCCGACAGCCCTGGTCCCGGTGCTGGTCGTGACCATGACCTTCACCTTGGCCCTCTTCCTGGTGGTGACCTTCTTGGGCTTGATCTTGAGCCTGAGCGCGCTGGCGGCCTTGGTGACGGTCAGGCGGGCCTGGGCCGTCGAGGACAGCAGCGGGCCCGAGCCGGCATAGGCGACGTTCAGGGTGTGGGGGCCGACCGCGAGGTCCTTCGGCAGGGTGAGCCGCGCGCTGCCGCTCACCACGGTGCCGGTGCCCACGACCCGGGCGCCGTCGCGCACGGTGACGGCCCCGGGGACGGCGCGGCCGTCGGCCGCCGTGACCTTCACGGTCAGTGCCGCACCGGCGCCGAAGGCGTACCGGGACGGCACGGAGACCGTCGTGGCCGTCGCGACCGTGCCGGGCGTGACCGCCTTCGCGGGGACCGTCGCCGATCCGGTGGCCGACACGTGGCCCAGCCGGTCGGTGGCGCGGTAGGCCACGACGGTGGTCGCGTCGCCGACGACGACCGGCCCGGTGTACGCGCTCCACGCCCCGTCCCCGACCCGGTACTCGATGCTCGCGACGCCGGAGCCGGCGTCCGAGGCGCTCACCGTGACGGTCCGCGCGGACTGCGACACCACGGCGGTGGCGGTCGGCGCGGTGCCGTCGACCTGGAGCGTCCGGGTGGCGACGTCGGACACGTTCCCGGAGCCGTCGGTGGCACGGGCCTGCACGGTGCGGTTCCCCTCGGGGACGCTCACCGGTGCGGAGTAGGCCTTCCAGCTCGCGCCGCCGTCCTCGGAGTACTCGACGGTGAGGTGGTCGTCGTCGTCCCACGCCTGGACCGTGGCCGTGACCGGCGCCGCGAGCCAGCCGCCCACCGCCGCCCGCGGCGAGGCGGTCATGATCCCGACGGTCGGCTTCGTGGTGTCGCCGCCGGCAGCCTGGCAGCGCAGGACGGCGTTCGCGAACACGACGTGGTCGCTGTTGTTGCCGTCGCCGCCGTCGCCCGCGTAGAGCACGAGGCGGGTCACACCGTCCAGGGAGACGTCGAACGGCACGGCCGGCGAGTCCCACCCGATCGTGGCGGAGGACTGTGCCAGCACCGTCCCGTCCTGGTCGCGCACCTGGAAGGTGATGGACCCGTTGTGCTGCTCGGGGTGGTCGGCGTCGGACTGCTCGAGGCCGACGATCCCGGAGAAGGACTGGCACTGGCCGTCGACGTCGTACGCGAGGGTGGAGACGGAGTTCACCTCGATGGCGCGGGGGTAGGTGGTGTCCTGGCCGTCGGGGCCGAGCATGTTGATCGGGTCGCCGAAGAAGTCCGAGTCCACGTGCAGGGAGCCCCAGCCGATGGTCGAGCTCGACGGGGTGAGGTCCGACAGGGAGACGTCGCCGTGCAGCCCGGTCGGGGCCACCGTGACGGCCGCGGCCCCCGCCGAGCGGATCTGCTGCCCGGCCGCCGTCGTGAAGCGTGCCGACGCGGTCAGCGCGAGGTCACCGCGCACGCCACCGCTGCCGACCCGCAGCTTCCAGGTGCCGGAGACCTGCTCGCCACCGGCGACGCTCTGCCGGGTGACCGGTGCGCCGTCGATGAGCTGCCAGGTCACGGGGACGTCCGGGGCGAGGTCGAGATCGGAGACGGGAGCCCCGCCGTCGAGGTGGAACGTGGCGCTGAGCGTCACGACGTCGCCCGTGGCGACGGCGCTCGCGCTCGCCGTGGCGGTCACCGTGCTGGTCGGCACGCTCGGCACGTCCTGGTAGCAGGAGGTGCGTCCCGGCGCCGCCGGGCACGCGAGGACCGCGAAGCCGCCGTTGGTCACGGTCGGGATCTGCAGGGTGTCGGCGCTGGTGCGCTGCGAGACCGTCTCCCCGAGCGAGGAGCCGTCGTCCGTGATCAGGTGCACCAGCCACGAGCCGGCGCCCAGGAACGACAGCGGCACGGACTGGGTGCCCTGGGAGCCGTTCGTGATGCCCCCGACGAACCACCGCTCGCCGGAGCGGCGGGCGATCACCGCGCTCGTGCCCGGGGTGCCGGCCACGTACCGGGTGTCGTCCCAGGTGCCGTCGATCTGCTGCAGGAAGCGCTCGGCGACCGGGCGGCTCGTGTAGGCCCCGGGGTTGTCCGCGTAGTGCGTCCAGCCGGACTCGTACAGCACCGGCAGCGCGATCTCGTGGGCCTGCGAGGTCTCGTTGTTGTCGGTGAAGACGACCGGCGTGTAGTCCATCGAGCCGACGACGTTGCGGGTGAACGGCAGGATGGTGTTGCGCTGGGCGGAGCGGCCGTTCTCCTCGCCGCGCACTCCCTCGTAGCTCATGATCTGCGGCCACGTGCGCTGCATGCCCTTGGGGAGCGTGGCGCCGTGGAAGTTGATCATGAGGTGCGCGTCGGCGGTCTCCTGCAGGATCGCGTCGTACCACTGGAAGGTCTTCTGCGAGTCGGAGTCCATGAAGTCGACCTTGATGCCCTTGACGCCCCATGCGGTGAGCTTCGTGAACCAGTCCTGGCGCTGGCGCGCGGTCTGCATCTGGTTGGAGTTGAACCAGGCGATGACGTCGACGCCGCGCGCGTTCGCGTAGCGCACGAGCTCGGGCACCCAGGCGGGGTCCCAGCCCTCGTCGATGACGGTGTACGGCCAGCCCTCCTTCGCGGCGAGGTCCACGAAGGTCTTCTGCAGCGCGAGGTTCCCCTGCGGTCCGCTGCCGCGGTTCATGTTCCAGGACCAGGCGGAGGTGCCGGGCCGGATCCACGAGGTGTCGCTCCCCGCGAGCCGGTCCGGGTGGGCGAGGTCGTCGACCATGGTCGAGTCCACGACGGTCCCGAGCCCGCCGAAGATCGCCAGCCGCCACGGGGTGGCGAGCGCTCCCGCCGCCGACACCGGGTCGACCCGGGTGCCGCTCTGCGGGTTGCCGAGCTCGGTGCCGTAGGTGGTCGACCCGGCCGCGTGGGTCAGGTGGGTCGCGGCGTAGGTCCCGGTCACCCCGGACTCGGTGAGGAACACGTAGTCGCTGCTGCTGCTCGACGAGGTCTGGAAGAGCGCGGGGAACCCGATGTTCCCGGTGACGCTGCCGCCGACCGTCGAGACCTGGTGGTCGTTCTCGTAGTTGGTCGCGTAGGGCTGCAGCCACGCCTTGGCGTTCGCGTCGGGCAGCACGTACGACGCCGTCTCGTTCCCGACCGTGTAGGCACCGGCGAAGTTCCCGGTCCCGGGGAGCTCGTAGCTGTAGGCGACCCCGTCGTGGGAGGCGCGGACCAGCACCGTGTACTGCGTCGTCGGGGCACCGACCGTGAGCCGCAGCTCGTTCTGGTCGACGGTGCGCGCGTGCGACTTGCCCGTGACCATCGTGTACGTCTCGTGGACGTGCGACGTCGTCGCGTCCTCCACGCTGAGACCCACCGAGAGGTCGGCGACGCTCGTCGAGATGCCGAGGCCGGCGACGGTGAGCACGGTCGCCGCGCCGTGCTTGGCGGTGAGGGTGAGACGGCCGCCGGCGAGGTCGACGTCGGCCGTCACCCCGCCGTCCGGGGAGGTGACGGTCCAGCGGGTGGTGGCGGCGGTGGCCGTGAGCGGGGCTGCCAGGCAGCCGGTGGCCGCGAGCGCGAGCGCGGCTCCGGTGGCCGCGAGCGCGCGGCCGGTGCGGCCGCGGGGGAGAGATGACACGGGAGTGGCTCCTTCGGGGTGGAGAGGTGCGGCGGGGTCGTGGCGCCCGCTCAGCGGGTTCGGACGGTGCGCTTGGCGGTGGCCTTCTTGACGGTGGAGGAACCGTGGTAGACGGCCTTGATCCTGTAGGTCCCCTTCCGACCGGTGGCGGGCAGCGTGATCTTGGCCGTGCTCTTCTTCGCCTTCGCCGTGAGCCGGACGTTCTTCCTGCTGACCGTCTTCTTGTCCTTCGTGAGCACGACGGTGACCTTGCCGGTCGCGCGCGCGGCGGCCTTCACGACGACGGTGCCCTTGATCTTCTTGGTGCGCTTGGTCTTCGCGGGGACCTTGAGGGTGACCTTCGCCTTGACCTTGCCCGGCTTCGTGGGCGTGCTCGGCCCGGTGGGCGTGGTGGGGCCGGCCGGAGGCGTGACGACGGCGGCGGGCACCGTCGTCGTGGTCTCGAGCGAGACGTTGCCGGCCTTGTCGGTGGCCCGGTAGGTGACGGCTGTCGCGGCCTTGCCGACGGTGACCGGGTTCCGGTAGGCGGTCCAGGCGCCGAGCCCGATGCGGTACTCCACGTCGGCGACGCCAGAGGTCGCGTCGGTCGCGCGCAGGGTGACGGTGCGGGCCGTCGCGTCCGTGGTCGCACCGACCGCTGGCGCGGTCGTGTCGATCCTGACCGTGCTGGTCGCGGTCGCGGACTGGTTGTGCGACGAGTCGGAGGCCATGGCCGCGACGGTGTGGATGCCGTCGACGAGGGTGGTGGGCGCGACGTACGTCTCCCACGAGGCTCCGTCGACCTGCTGCTGCACCCACAGGTTCGGGTCGGTGTCGTCCGCGTCCACCGTGAACGTGACCGGCGACGTGAACCACCCGGTGCTCGCGGGTGCGCCTGGCTGCGTCGTGATCGAGACCGACGGCGGCGTCGTGTCGGGGGTGGACGACGGCGCGACCGTGCTGGTCTGGGCGCTCGCGGAGGTCTGTCTGCCGTCGAGGTCCGCGGTGACGAGTGTGTGCACCGAGGTGCGGCCCGCGACCGTGGAGGTGCGCGTCACCCAGGTGACCGTCCGCGAGCTGCCGGCGGCCATGGCCCCGAGGTCGACCGTGGTGGGGGAGCCCACCGTCCAGCCTTCGGGCGCGGTGAGCGTGGCCCGGGCGTGCTGCGTCGCCTCGGCGGCCGTGACCCGCGCGGCGATCACGGTGTCGTCCGTGTTGCGGACCACCGTGCGCGGCACGGCGAGCTCCACGGTGCCGGGACGTCCGTAGCCGCCGAGCTCTGCGAGGTCGATCGCGTCCGCCATCGCCGCGTAGCCTGTCGGGCCCGGGTGCAGGTGGTCGCCGGAGTCGTAGTCGGTGCGCATGTGCCCGGGGTTGGCCGGGTCGTCCAGGACCGCGTCGAAGTCGACGACGGCGTCGTAGCTGTCGGTGGTGCGGATCCAGGTGTTGACGGTCTGCCGGACGGCCTCGAGCTGGGTCGTGTAGGAGCCCCATCCTCCCCACGGCGCGATGGTGGCGCCGACCGGTCGGATGCCCGCGGCACGTGCCTTGTCCGCCATGCCGCGCAGCGCGTCGATGATCTTCTGCGGGTCCTGCTGGGGCGGGCTCTGCTGCAGGTCGTTGATGCCCTCGAAGACGATCACGCTGCGCACCCCGGTGCGGTCGATCACGTCCCGCTGGAACCGGGTGACGGCGGCCTGCCCGGCGCCGTCGAGCAGGATGCGGTTGCCGCTGATCGCCGCGTTCGCGACCCCCATCCGCAGCGGTGCCGGCAGGGTGCCGAGGCGGTCGGCGAGCTTGTCGGCCCAACGCTCGTCGACGTCGTTCGAGGAGCCCACGCCGTCCGTGATCGAGTCCCCGAAGACGACCACCGCACCGGCCGGGGCCGGGTCACCCGGGGCGGGCGCCACGTCGACGCCCGAGACCACGAACGTCGAGGTGAAGGCATCCGTGGGCGTGCCGGGGTCGGCGACGGCGGCCAGGTCGCCGCCCGAGCGCCAGATGAAGCTGGTGCGCCGGGTGCCGAAGGAGTGGAAGGTCAGCGCCCCCGACGCGAAGGTGGTGACGTGGAGGTCGGAGTCCGGCGCGACCGTGAGGTCGACCGGGTCGCTCGTCGCATACGCGCCCGCAGGGATCGTCACGCTCGAGGCGCCGCTGAAGGTCAGGGCGCGAATCGACTCCGGCCTGCTCGCGGGGCTGCTCGGGGAAGCGGGGACGCCCACCGTCGTGGACTGCACGGTCAGTGCGGAGGTCCCCAGCACGTTCGAGAGCGTCACCCGGACGCGCCCGCCGCCGATGCTCGTGTGCACCGTGTTCCGCAGCGTGCAAGGGGCGCAGTCGGGGGCGTTCGACAGGTTGCTCGGCGCCGCTCCCCAGGTCGCGGCCCAGGAGCCGTCCAGCACGGCCGGCGTCGCGACGGTCATGCTGCCCGTCCCGGACACGCCGCCCGCACCGTGCGCGGCCGGCGCGACGAGGCCGGCCAGCGCGAGGGCGCCGGCGGCGACGACGGCCGCGAGCCGCCCGGCGCGAGCGCGAGGCAGACCCCGAAGGGGCACGCCCTCACGCGGGCCGCCCTCACGAGAGGGGAGCCCCGGGGCGGGGGCGGGTACGGGACGACGGCGCGACAGTGCGACCACGACTGCTCCTCGAAGTTCTGACGGTCTCACCACGGTGTGAGCCGACCCCGACGTTATCGCGCAGGCCCGAACATGACAACGCTGTCGGACACATGTCGCAGGTCACGGGAATATCTCGCGACGGTCCGGTGCTGAAGCGCATGTACATGCAGATGCATGTATCTGGCGGGTGGGAGCCCGCCGGGTGACGATACGAGCAAGAGACGACGAGACGACGGGCAGGCACCTCATGCAGTACGGACTCTTCACGGTGGGTGACGTCACCGCCGACCCCACGACCGGCCGCACCCCGTCGGAGCACGAGCGGATCAAGGCGACCGTCGCGATCGCGCTCAAGGCCGAGGAGATCGGCCTCGACGTCTTCGCGACCGGCGAACACCACAACCCGCCCTTCATCCCCTCGGCCCCGACCACGACCCTCGCGTACATCGCCGCGCAGACGAAGCGGCTGATGCTCTCGACGTCGACCACCCTCATCACCACCACGGACCCGGTGCGCATCGCCGAGGACTACGCGACCCTCCAGCACCTCTCCGACGGCCGCATGGACCTCATGCTCGGCCGTGGCAACACCGCCCCGGTCTACCCCTGGTTCGGCAAGGACATCCGCGAGGGCGTGCCGCTCGCGCTCGAGAACTACAACCTGCTGCATCGCCTGTGGCGCGAGGACGTCGTCGACTGGGAAGGGCGCTACCGCACCCCGCTGCAGGGCTTCACGTCCACGCCGCGCCCGCTCGACGGCGTGCCGCCCTTCGTGTGGCACGGATCGATCCGCACCCCGGAGATCGCCGAGCAGGCCGCGTACTACGGCGACGGCTACTTCGCCAACAACATCTTCTGGCCCAAGGAGCACTACATCCGGCTCATCCGCTTCTACCGCGAGCGCTACGCGCACTACGGCCACGGCCGTCCCGAGGACGCGATCGTGGGTCTGGGCGGGCAGTTCTTCATCCGCAAGCGCTCCCAGGACGCCGTGCGCGAGTTCCGGCCTTACTTCGACAACGCACCCGTGTACGGGCACGGGCCGTCGCTCGAGGACTTCACGGAGCAGACGCCGCTGACCGTGGGCAGCCCGCAGGAGCTCATCGACAAGACGCTGACCTTCCGCGAGCACTTCGGCGACTACCAGCGCCAGCTCTTCCTCGTCGACCACGCGGGCCTGCCGCTCACGACGGTGCTCGAGCAGCTCGACCTGTTCGGCTCCGACGTGCTGCCGGTCCTGCGGGCCGAGACCGCGAAGCGCCAGGCGCCCGGCACGCCCGACGCCCCGACGCATGCGAGCCTCGTCGCCGCGGCGGGCGGCGGCCACGACGCCACGGTCCACGCCGCCGGGGACGACGTCACCGGACGGTCCCCCGAGGACGGGCGATGACGGACGAACGGCTCGCCAACGAGGCGTGGGAGGCGCTGCTGAGCACGCAGGTGCGGCTGCTGCGCTCCTTCGCGGAGGAGGACGTGTGGGGCCCGCTCTCCCTGCGGGAGTACGACGTGCTGTACACCCTGCGCAAGGGGCCCGAGCAGGGGCTGCGCCTGCGCGAGCTCAACGCGGGGGTGTACCTCAGCCAGCCCTCGCTGTCCCGGATGGTCGAGCGGCTCGCCGAGCGCGGGCTCGTGACCCGCAGCACCGTGCCCGAGGACCGCCGGGGCGTGCTCGTCACGCTCACCCCCGAGGGTCGCCGCCTGCAGCGCGAGGTCGGCACCCGTCACGCCCGGTCCGTCACCCGTCACGTCGGGGGAGCCCTCGGACCGGACGACCTGCGAGAGCTGCGCCGCCTGTGCGAGCGGCTCTCCGCCTACGACCCACCATCGACCACCAGGACGAAGACCGCCTCATGACCACCTCTCCGAACACCTACCGCATCGTCGCCGTCAACGCGGGCGTCGGTCAGCCCTCCTCGACACGGCTCCTGGTCGACAGGGTCGCCGCCGCGCTCGCCTCCCTCGCCGAGGGGGCCCGCGTCGAGGTGGACGTGCTCGAGCTGCGCGACCTCGCCGCCGACGTGGCGAGCGCCTCCGTCTCGGGCCTGCTCTCCGAGCGGCTCAGCGACGCGGTCACGAACCTCACCGCGGCCGACGGCGTCGTGCTCGCGACGCCGATCTACAAGGCCTCCTACTCGGGGCTGTTCAAGTCCTTCGTCGACGTGCTGCCCAACGACGCGCTCCTGGGCACGCCGGTGCTGCTGCTCGCCACCGGTGGCAGCCCGCGCCACGCGCTCGCGGTGGACACCACGCTGCGCCCGCTCGCCGCGTACCTGCGCGCGCTCGTCGCCCCGACCGCCCTCTACGCCTCGCCGGAGGACTGGGGCACCGCCGGGTCGCGCGCGCTCGCGGCGCGCGTCGAGCGCGCGGCCGGCGAGCTGCTCACGCTCGTGCACGGCGGGGCGGGGCGGGCCATGGTCGCGGCGGACTGGGGCAGCTACCAGCGCACGCTGCGGCTCGACCCGGAGGCCGACGACGAGATCACCCTCGACCCGGACCTGCTGCGCGCGGCGACCGGGGGCTCGCTGCTCGGGTGACGGCGCGGTCCGCACGGCAGACGCACAGCCGTGCCCCAGGTCGGGCCCGGGAAGCTGGCATAGGTTGTCACCTGGAACGACCGAGCGTGCCACCAGCACCGACCCGCGAGGAGAACCGATGAGAACGTCCACCCGCCGCCATCTCGCCACCGGCCTCGGGGCGCTCGCGCTCGCGGGATCCCTCGCCGGCTGCGGGAGCAAGGGCGATGCGTCGCAGACCCCCACCGGGATCGAGACCGGCTCGGCCGCACCGTCCGGCTCGACGGCGCCGAGCGGTGGAGCCTCGGGAGCCTCGGGCGGCGCCTCGGCCGCCACGCCGGGGGACGACGCCTCCGACGGCTCGTCGGGCACTCCCGGGGACGGTTCTGGCGACGGGTCGAGCACGGACGGGTCAGGCGCGGACGGGTCCGGCACGGACGGCGCCAGCAGCGACGCCACGGGGCAGCACACCGACGGCACGTACTCGGCCACCGGCCAGTACATGAGTCCCGCGGGGCAGGAGACCATCGGCGTCTCCGTGACGCTGAAGGGCGACGCGATCACCGACGTGACCGTGACACCGCAGGCCGAGGACCCGACCGCCGCCCAGTTCCAGCAGAGGTTCGCCTCCGGGGTCGCGGCCGTCGTGGTCGGCAAGGACATCGACGACGTGCAGGTCGGCGCCGTCTCCGGGTCCTCGCTCACCGGTGCCGGCTTCGACACGGCGCTCCAGGACATCGCTGCCCAGTCCGCGCGCTGAGCGCCGGACACCGAGCAGGAACCGAGCGGGAGAGCGACCAGACGATGACGGCGACCGGACGATGACCCCACCCGTCGAGGCTGCCGATCGGCACGTCGTCGCGTTCGAGGCGATCGGCACCCGCTGGTCGGTCACCACCGGCTCCCCGCTGGACACCGCGCTCCTCGGCGCGGTGCACCGCACGATCGACGACTACGACCGGGTCTTCTCCCGCTTCCGGCCGGACTCCACCGTCATGGCTGCGGCGCGGGCGCCCGGCATCTTCCCTCTGCCTGCCGAGACGGCCGCGCCGCTCCTCGCGCTGTACGACCGGCTCGCCGCTCTCACCGAGGGCGCCGTGAGCCCGCTCGTCGGCGCCTCGCTGGAGCACCTCGGCTACGACGCCGGCTACGGGCTGCGCCCGTTGCCCGGCTACCTCCCCGCGCCCCGCTGGGACGAGGTCTGCGACTGGGACGGCGAGCGCCTCACGACCCGCGCGCCCGTCGTGATCGACGTCGGGGCCGTCGGCAAGGGCCAGCTCGTCGACCTGGTCGCAGGGGTGCTCGAGCGGGCGGGCGTGACGCGGTTCACCGTCGACGCGGGCGGCGACCTGCGCCACCGCGGCGCGGCGCCCGCGCTGCGGGTCGGCCTCGAGCACCCGGGGCGCGCCGACGGACGGACCGTGGTCGGCGTCGTCGAGGTCGAGGACGGTGCCGTCTGCGGCTCGGCGCCCAACAGGCGCACCTGGGGCGACGGGGTGCACCACGTCCTCGACGCGCGCACGGGGGCGCCGACGCGCGGCGTCGCGGCCACCTGGGGCGTGGCCCGCAGCGCGATGCTCGCCGACGCGGCTGCGACCGCGCTGTTCTTCGTCCCGCCCGAGCGGCTCGGCGCTCTGGATGCCGGTGCCAGCAGCCCCACGGGTGGCGTGGTGCCGCCCGGAGCCGGGGTGACCGGCGTCGTGCTGGGCGACGACGGTCGCGCCCGGTGGTCCTCCGGGCTGCCGGGCGCGATGTTCTCGGAGGCCTCGTGACCGACCTGCTGCTCGTGCGCCCCTGGGCGTGGTTCACCGCACGGCTCGACGCCGTGCTCGGGCGGGTCACGACCTACCGGCTCATGGTCCTCGTGCTCGGGGCCCTCGCCGTCTGGGCGGTCGTCCTCGGCGCCGCCGGCCGGATCGCCACGGAGCCGCTCGACCTGCTCGCGAGCCTCGCCGTCGCGGTGGTGGCCGCGGCGGCCTCCCACCGCCTCTGGGCGTTCCTGTGGCGGGCACCCGCCCGTACGGAGTCCGCGCTCATCACCGGCCTGCTGCTGTTCTTCCTGATGTGGCCGTCGAGCAGCCCACGCGATCTCGCGCTGCTCGCCGGGGCGAGCGCCGCGGCGACGCTGTCCACCTTCGTGCTGCGGTGGCGGCACCGTCACGTCTTCAACCCGGCGGCGCTGGGCGCGCTCGTCATGACGCTCACCGGGCTCACCGGCGCGGTGTGGTGGGTCGCCACCCCGGCACTGCTGCTCCCGGTCGTGCTCGGGGCGCTCCTGGTGCTGCGCCGCACCGGACGCACGCTCATGGCGCTCCTGTTCCTGGCGCTCGCCGCCTCACTGACGGTGTGGCGGCTGACGGACGCCGGAGCGACCGCGGGAGCCGCCCTCGCGACGACGCTCGGCTCCTACCCGCTGGTGTTCGTGGCCGCGTTCATGCTCACCGAGCCGGTGACGCTCCCGCCGCGCCGTTGGCAGCGGCTCGCGGTGGCGGCCGTCGTCGCGGTGGCGGCCACCCTTCCTCTCACGCTGCACCTCGGCCCTGTGGTCCTGCGCACGAGCCCCGAGCTCGCGCTCCTGGTGGGCAACCTGCTCGTCGCCCTGGTCGGCGTCCGGGGTGTGGGGCGGCTGTCCGTCGTCGGGCAGCGCGACCTCGCGCCGGGGGTGCGAGAGGTGGTGCTGCACCCGGTCGCGCCGGTGCGGTTCGTGCCCGGGCAGTACGTCGACCTCGACGTCCCGCACCCGCGTGCGGACGGCCGCGGGACGCGCCGGACCTTCTCGCTGACGAGCGCGCCGGGCGACGACCTCGCCGTCGTCTTCCGCGTGCCCCCGCGACCCAGCTCCTACAAGCGCGCTCTCGTCGCGCTGCCGCCCGGCGCGCGGCTGCGGGCTGCCACGGTCGCCGGGGACTTCGTCCTGCCGCGCGACCCGGCGGTGCCGCTGCTGCTCGTGGCGGGCGGGCTGGGGGTCACCCCCTTCGTCGCCCACCTGCGGGCGGTGGCGGAGAGCGGGCGGCCACGCGACGTCGTCCTGGTGTGCAGCGTGTCGACGCCCGCCGAGCTGGTGCACGCCGACGTGCTCGTCGCCTCGGGCGCGCGTGTCGTGGTCGTGACGCCGGGGGACCCTCAGGAGCTGCCCGTGCCGGTGCCGCAGGGGTGGACGTTCCACCCCGGGCGGGAGATACCCCCCGAGCTCCTGGCACGCGTCGCGCACGACGCCCCGCGCCGCGCCGTCTACCTCTCCGGCCCGCCCGCGATGGTGGACGCCGTCCGCGGCTCGCTGCGCGCGGCGGGCGTCAGGCGCATCCGCACGGACGTGTTCTTCGGGTACTGACCGGCCGTCGGGCCGGCGGAGGCTCCTTCGGTCGTGGCAGCGCGGAGCCCCGCGGCACGAGGTGTCGCGGGGCTCCGGGGTGCGTGCGGATCGCCGTGCTCGGCGGCCGGCGGCTCAGGCCGTCTGCGCCCGCAGGAACCAGGCGTGCATGTCCAGACCCTTCGCGACCGCGATGAGGTCGTCCTGGCTGAGCAGGTCCTCCTCGAGGTCGGGCAGCGAGTCCTTGATGCGCTGCGAGACGGCGTCGATCTGCTCGGCGAACAGCGCGACGACCTTGTCGGCCCCGATCGGGCCCGGGCCGACGTCCTTGACCTTGCTCGAGTCCGCGACCGTGCGCGCGCGGCCGTCGGGGGAGACGGACAGCTGGGAGAGACGCTCGGCGACGGTGTCCGACCACAGCCGGACGTCGTTGATGATCTCGTCGAGCTCGAGGTGGACGGTGCGGAAGTGCGGGCCGTAGACGTTCCAGTGCGCTTGCTTGCCGGCGAGCGACAGGTCGATCAGATCGACGAGCGCCGACTGGAGCGCCGTGGCGACGACCTCTGACGCGTGGGGACCGGTGACAGCCATCATGACCTCCGTAGGAGTGGACCGGTGGACGGTACCCCTCCACCGTAGTCGCGCGAGCCCTCGTCCGCCTACCGGTGTCCCGCCTGTCCCGCCAGGGCCGGACGGGCGGCCCGACCTGCGAGGACGGCGGCTACAGTGACAGCCATGACGCCGACGGACGACAGCCCCGACGACAGCACCACCGTCGACATCTGGACCGACGGGGCCTGCAAGGGGAACCCCGGGCCCGGCGGCTGGGGGGCCTATCTGGTCTGGGGCAGGCACGAGCGGGAGATCTTCGGCGGCCTCGCGCTGACCACCAACAACCAGATGGAGCTGACGGCGGTCATCGAGGGGCTGCGGGCGCTGACCCGGCCGTGCCGCGTGGTGCTGCACGTCGACTCGAGGTACGTGATGAACGGGATGACGTCCTGGATCCACGGCTGGAGGAAGAACGGCTGGCGCACCAAGGACAGGAAGCCGGTCAAGAACGCCGAGCTGTGGCAGGCGCTCGAGGCCGAGGTGGCCCGGCACCAGGTCACCTGGGAGTGGGTGCGCGGCCACGCGGGCGACCACGGGAACGAGAAGGCCGACGAGCTCGCCAACCGCGGCGTCGAGTCGGTGCGGGACCGCTGAGGCGGCTCAGCCGGCGGGCGGAGCCTGGGGCACGGTCGAGGGCATGAGCCGCTCGAGCTCGGGGCGCCAGTCGCCCATGCGGTCGGGGAAGCACCGCTCGAGCAGCCGGACCATCGCCGAGACGGCGGTCGAGGCCCCCGGCGACGCGCCGAGCAGGCCGGCGATGGTGCCGTCCGCGCTCGTGATGAGCTCCGTGCCGAACTCGAGCCGGCCGCCGTCCTTCTTGTCGCGCTTGATCACCTGGACGCGCTGGCCCGCGGTGAGCGGCGTCCAGTCCGACGGCCTGGCCGTCGGCATGAAGGCCTGCAGCGCCTGGAACTTCGTCTCGGGCCGCGCCACGAGCTGGCCCGCCAGGTAGCCCGTGAGGTCGAGGTTGTGCAGCCCGGCGCCGAGCATCGAGACGATGTTGCCGGGGCGCAGCGACCGGAACAGGTCCAGGAGCGAGCCCCGCTTGAGGAACCGCGGTGAGAAGCCCGCGTACGGGCCGAAGAGCAGCGAGGCCTCGCCGTCGACCACGCGCGTGTCCAGGTGCGGCACCGACATGGGGGGCGCACCGACGTCGGCCTTGCCGTAGACCTTCGCGTCGTGGGCGGCGACGACTGCCGGGTTGGTGGTCCGCAGGAACTCCCCGCTGATGGGGAAGCCGCCGTAGCCGCGGATCTCGGGGATGCCGGAGCGCTGCAGCAGCGGCAGCGCGTAGCCGCCCGCGCCGACGAACACGAAGCGGGCCGTCACCTGACGCCGCGACGGCGAGGCGTTCCAGCGACGGTCCTTCACGGTCACGCGCCAGGTGCCGTCGCGGCGCTGCGCCAGGTTCTTGACCTCGTGCTGCGTGAACAGGTCGGCGCCCCGCGAGGTGACGAACCGCGTGAGCTCCTGGGTGAGGGCGCCGAAGTTCACGTCGGTGCCCTCGGCGACGCGGGTCGCGGCGATCGGCTCGTCGCCCTCACGGCCCTCGACGAGCAGCGGTGCCCACCCGGCGATCACCGCGGGGTCGTCGGAGAACTCCATGGACGAGAACAGCGGGTGCGCGGACAGCAGGGCGTGCCGCTTGCGCAGGAACTCCACGTTCTTGGCTCCGCGCACGAAGGTCATGTGCGGGGTGACGGTGAGGAACCGGGTCGGGTCCGGCACGTGGCCCTCGCGCACGAGGCTCGCCCAGAGCTGCCGCGAGACCTGGAACTGCTCGTTGATCGCGATCGCCTTGGTGATGTCGATCGTGCCGTCGGGGCGCTCTGGCGTGTAGTTCAGCTCGCACAGCGCCGCGTGCCCCGTGCCGGCGTTGTTCCACGGGTTCGAGCTCTCCTGCGCGACGGCGTCCAGGCGCTCGAAGATCGCCACGCGCCACGTGGGCTCGAGCAGCGCGAGCAGCGTGCCCAGGGTGGCGCTCATGATGCCACCCCCCACCAGGACGGCGTCGTAGTCGACGGCGTCGGTGGTCGTGGTACGGCGGGCGACGGCGCGCGAAGCACCGCGAGAGGCATCGGGCATGAGCCACATCCTAGTCTTCTCGACCAGCGCCCCGGCCGGCACCTGGGCGAGGATGGGGGGATGACGACGGACCGAACGCTCCCTGCCTCCGTCCGCCCTCGCAGGCCTCGCCGGGCCCTCCACCTCGCGCTCGCGATCGTCGCGCTCGTCGTCGGCAGCGGCGTCTTCGCGGTCTCGACGGCGAGCGCCGACGGCAGCTTCGGGCCGCACGGCGCCCGCTACGAGGTGACGCTCGACCGGCGCCTCGTGGTGGACCTCGGACCGCTGGGGACGATCCAGATGCCCTCCCCGGCGCCGAGGCCGCTCGGGGTGCACGTGGTCGTCGGCGAGATCCCGGACGACGTCCAGGCGGTCGACGACTCGACGTCGGTCGCCGCCCTCGCCGGGGAGGCGGACAAGTACCTGCAGTTCTTCGCGGACCCCGACGCCGTCGTCTCGCAGGTCGTGACGAGCCTGGCGCAGGACGCGGCGCGCCGCTTCGCGCTGTGCCTGCTCGGGGCGGCCGCGGTCGCGGGGGCCGGTGCGGTCCTCGTGGGGCGGGAGCGTGGCCGCGCGCTCGTCGTCGCGGCCACGCCCTGGACAGGCCCGGCTGCCGCGGGCGTGATCCTGGTCCTGGTCCTCGGCAGCGTGGTCGTCGGCACGCGACCGATGCCGCTCCAGGGCCGGCCCTCGACGGCCCTCGCGCAGACCTCGTTCTCCGACGTCCGGGTCACCGGTCGGCTCGCCGGGGCCGTCGACTCCTTCGGGGCGACCCTGGTGAAGATGTACCGCGACAACGAGGCCTACTACGCGGAGGCGGACGCGAACCTGGTGGCGGCGTGGGACGCGCGCGACGCGGACGACCGTCTCGCCGCGCTCGAGGCGCCCGGTGCCTCGGGCTTCCTGGAGGGCGAGCCCGGTGTCGGGAGCTCCGCCGAGGAGGGCCCCGGTGCCGGGACCTCTGCCGAGGAGGGCCCTGCCGCGGAGAGCGACGCCGACCAGGGCGCCGAGCCCGACGTCGTCACGATGCTCGTGGTCGCGGACATCCACTGCAACACCGGCATGTCCCCCCTCATCAGGACCGCCGTGGAGCGTTCCGGCGCCTCGATCGTGCTGCACGCCGGGGACGCCACGATCGACGGGACCGGGGTCGAGAAGATCTGCGTCACCTCGGTGACCAAGGCCGCGCGCGGCACCACCGTGGTCTTCGCGGGCGGCAACCACGACAGCGCCGAGACCGCCGCCCAGTTCGCGGCCGCCGGTGCCGTCGTGCTGCGCGGGACGACGCAGACGGTCGACGGCGTGACGTTCCTGGGTGACCTCGACCCCTACGAGAGCCGCTCCGGGCAGCCCTACCGGCTCGTGGGGCCCACCACCGAGCAGGAGGAGGTCGACGCCCTGGAGACTGCCGCCTGCGAGCAGCGGCCGGACATCCTGCTCGTCCACACGCCCCGGGTCGGCATGCCGGTGCTCGAGAGCGGCTGCGTCCCGTACCAGATCTCCGGCCACCTCCACCGGCGGGTGGGTCCCGAGGCCGACGGCCCGGGGGTGCTCTACGTCAACAGCTCGACGGCGGGTGCCGTCGAGAACCAGCTCACGGTCGGCGAGCTGCACGGCACCGCGGAGATGACCGTGCTGCGCTACGACCGTGCGAACCAGCGCATGCTCGACTACCGGGTGGTGCAGGTGATGACGGATCGCAGCGCCACCGTGGGGCCGTGGACGGCGTACCCGCGGCCCACGGGCACCGAGGACTCGGATGCCGAGGACTCGGGCACCGAGCAGCCGAGCACCGATCAGCCCGGCACGGAGACGCCGGAGACCGGGACGCCGGGGTCGGGGCAGCAGCCGCCCGGCTAGGCTTGTCCGGTGACGTCCCCCTCCTCCTCGCTCCCCGGCAGACCGGTGACCCCGGTGGCGGAGGACTACCTCAAGGTCGTCTGGTCGGCCCACGAGTGGTCCGACGAACCCGTGACCACGTCCTGGCTGGCCGACCGCCTCGGCGTCGGGGCCTCGACGGTCTCCGAGACCGTCAGGCGGCTGACCGACCAGGGGCTGCTCGACCACGAGCGCTACGGCGACATCACCCTCACGCCGGAGGGGCGCGCCCACGCCCTGCGCATGGTCCGCCGCCACCGCGTCCTGGAGACCTTCCTCGTCGCCGAGCTCGGCTACGGCTGGGACGAGGTCCACGTCGAGGCCGAGGTGCTCGAGCACGCCGTCTCCGACGGCCTCGTGGACCGCATGCACGAACGGCTCGGGCGGCCCGCACGCGATCCCCACGGAGACCCGATCCCGACCGCCGACGGTGTGGTCGAGACTCCCGCCGCGGTCGTGCTCGCGGAGCTCGCCCCCGGTCGTCGAGCGGCCGTCGCCCGGATCTGGGACGCCGACCCGCAGCTGCTGCGGTACCTCGCGGACCGCGGGCTCGGGCTCGACGCGATCGTGGAGGTCACGGAGGTCCGCGGGTTCGCCGGGACCCTCGCCCTCTCGTGGTGGGCGGCGGGCGAGGCCGAGCACGGTCCGGCCCGCGAGCTCGAGCTGGGCCTCGTGGCGGCGAGCATGATCTGGGTCGTCCCGCGGTGAGCGCGGCCGCGAGCCCCCGGGGGAGCCAGGAGGGGTCCGGCCTCACGCGCCGTCCCGGTCTGGCGCTCCTCGCCCTGGCGCTGGGCGGTTTCACGATCGGCACCACCGAGTTCGCCTCGATGGGCCTGCTGACGAACATCGCCACCTCGCTGCACGCGAGCATCCCGGCGACCGGCAACGTCATCACCTTCTACGCGATCGGCGTCGTCGTCGGTGCCCCCGTCATCACCGTCCTCGCGGCCCGCATGCCGCGCAAGGCGCTGCTGATCCTGCTCATGAGCGTCTACATGCTCGGCAACGTCGCGTCCTCGCTCGCACCGTCGCTCGGCCTCCTGGTGGCCGGACGGTTCGTCACCGGGCTGTCCCACGGCGCCTTCTTCGGCGTCGGCGCGGTCGTCGGCACCGCCGTCGTGGGCGCGGCCCGCCGGGGCCACGCGGTGGCCATGATGATGACCGGCCTCACGGTCGCGAACGTGCTGGGCGTGCCGATGTCCTCCTGGGTGGGGGACCACCTCGGCTGGCGCCCGGCGTTCTGGATCATCGCGGGGCTCGGCGTCGTCACCCTCCTGGGCGTGTTCTTCTTCGTGCCGCGTGTGCCGGCCGCCGAGGGTGCGTCCGTGCGCACGGAGCTCGGCGCGGTGCGCAACGGGCTGATGTGGGGCGGCGTCGTCGCGGGGGCGATCGGGTTCGGGGGCATGTTCGCGATCTACAGCTACGTCAAGCCCATGCTGCTCGAGGAGACCGGTGCGGGCCTCGGGACGGTGCCGGTGGCGCTCGCGGTGTTCGGGCTCGGCATGACGGCGGGGACGCTGCTCGGCGGGCGGCTCGCGGACCGCGACGTGCGGACGGCGACCTGGATCGGCTTCATCGCCTCGGCCGTCTCCGTCGCCTTCACCGGCTTCGTGATGTCCCACCTGGTCGGCGTGCTCGTCGGGCTGTTCCTGGTGGGCGCGTCCTCCCAGACGCTCGGCATCGGGCTGCAGACCACCCTCATGGACCTCAGCCCGCGGGCTCCCTCGCTCGGTGCCGCGCTCTGCCAGTCCTCCCTCAACATGGCGAACGCGACCGGTGCGTTCCTCGGCGGTCAGGTCATTGCCCTGAACCTCGGCTATCCTGCCCTTGCCTGGACCGGGGTGGTGCTGACCGTGCTGGGCTTCGGCGTGATGCTGCTGGTCGAGCGACGGGTGCCCGGGCCGGTCATCCCCGAGGAGTTCCGGCGTCCGGCCTGAGATGGCCGTGTCCCGGCCGACCTGACGTTGCTCGAGGAGAGCTCGACGAGAGGTGGAGACCGTGCGGGTTGACGACGCGACAGCCGTGACCGTGCCCGACGAGGCGACGCTCGACGACGAGGTCTCGAACCCCCTGACCCTGCGGCGTCTCGGCATCTGGCTCGTGGTGCTGGGCACCATCGGCCTGGCAGCCTCGGCCGCCCTGTCGATCGAGGACTTCCGTCTCGCGCTCGACCCGAGCTACTCACCGAGCTGCTCCCTGAGCATCTTCATCACCTGCTCGAACGCTATGCAGTCCTGGCAGGGCAAGCTGCTGGGCTTCCCCAACCCGTTCCTGGGGGTCGGGGCGTTCCCGGTGGTGATGACGACCGGGGTGGTGATGATCGCGGGCTTCCGCCCGCCGCGCTGGTACTGGCGTGCCTTCACCTTCTTCACGACGGCGGCCGCAGGCCTCATCGTGTTCCTCGTCGTCAGCACGATCGCCCGCATCGGCAAGCTGTGCCCCTACTGCATGGTCGTGTGGGCGGTCATGGTCGTGCTGCTCGTGCAGACCTACGCGTACGCCTTCGCCGAGGGGCACCTGCCCGCCGGTGCCGGCTTCCGGCGCTGGGTCGTCGCCAACCGGTCCTTCGTGGTCCTCGGGCTGTACGTCGTGCTCGTCGCCTCGATCGTCATCGGACTGTGGGACGCGGTCGTCGACCAGATCCGGATGCTCTGAGCGTCCGGTGTCGCGCCGCTCCCTGTCACGGAGACCGTGGAGCGTCTGACGTCCAGCCCGTCGGCGGGCAGCCGGAGCGCCGTCGCCCCGCCGCTAGAATCGTCGGGTGACCACGCCGGACGCCACCCAGACCTCTGCCTCCTCCGACCCCGCGCCGGGCGAGCCGTTGTTCCGCTACACCCCGCGCCTCGCCGAGGAGATCGAGCTGCGCTGGCAGGACCGCTGGGAGGAGCGCGGCACCTTCTTCGCCGCCGACCCCGTGGCCGAGGGGACGTCGGCACCGCAGGGCGCGCTGCTCGACGGTGACGGCAGGCCTGCCGGCGACCGCGCGCCGTTCTTCGTCATGGACATGTTCCCGTACCCCTCGGGCGCGGGCCTGCACGTCGGTCACCCGCTGGGCTACATCGCCACCGACGTGGTGGGCCGCTTCCGCCGCATGCAGGGCGACAACGTGCTGCACGCCCTGGGCTACGACGCCTTCGGCCTGCCCGCGGAGCAGTACGCGGTGCAGACCGGGCAGCACCCGCGCGTCACCACCGAGGCGAACATCGCCAACATGCGTCGCCAGCTGCGCCGCCTGGGCCTGGGGCACGACCCGCGGCGCTCCTTCGCCACCACGGACACCGAGTACGTGCGCTGGACGCAGTGGATCTTCCTGCAGATCTTCAGCTCCTGGTACGACGCCGAGGCCGTGCGGCCCGACGGCGGGGTGGGCCGCGCCCGCCCGATCGCCGAGCTGGAGGCCGAGCTCGCCGCCGGCACGCGCGCCGTCCCCGCGGTGGGCGACGTCGAGGCCGGCACGCCGTGGTCCGAGCTCGACGGCGTGGCCCGTCGCGCCGTCGTGGACTCGTTCCGCCTGGCCTACACCTCCGAGTCCCCGGTCAACTGGTGCCCGGGGCTGGGCACCGTGCTCGCCAACGAGGAGGTCACCTCCGAGGGACGCTCCGAGCGTGGCAACTTCCCCGTCTTCACGCGGTCGCTGCGCCAGTGGAACATGCGCATCACCGCGTACGCGGACCGCCTGGCCGACGACCTCGACCTCATCGACTGGCCCGAGAAGGTGCGCACCATGCAGCGCAACTGGATCGGCCGCTCGGAGGGCGCGCACGTGACCTTCGACGTCGTCGGGATCGGCAGCGGTGCGGACGGCGAGGGCGGGGCGAGCCGCGACGTCGAGGTCTTCACCACCCGGCCCGACACCCTGTTCGGTGCCACCTTCATGGTCGTCGCCCCCGAGCACCCGCTGCTCGACGAGGTCCCCGCGCAGTGGCCCGACGGCACGCGCGAGGTCTGGACGGGCGGCCATGCCACGCCCGCCGAGGCGGTCGCCGCCTACCGCGCGCAGACCGGGTCGAAGACCGCCGTCGAGCGCCAGGCCGACGCCGGCAAGAAGACCGGCGTCTTCACCGGGCACCTCGCCGAGAACCCCGTCAACGGTGCGCTGCTGCCGGTCTTCACGGCCGACTACGTGCTGATGGGCTACGGCACGGGCGCCATCATGGCGGTGCCCGGCGGCGACCAGCGCGACTACGAGTTCGCCGAGGCCTTCGAGCTGCCCGTCGTCTACACCACGGTCACGCCCGACGGCTTCGAGGGCGCGGCCTGGACCGGGGAGGGCGCCGTCGTCGGGTCGAGCAACGACTCCCTCGACCTCGACGGGCTGAGCGTGGCCGAGGCCAAGTCCCGCATGATCGCCTGGCTCGAGGAGCACGGCGCCGGGCGGGGCACCGTGAGCTACCGCCTGCGCGACTGGCTGTTCAGCCGCCAGCGCTACTGGGGCGAGCCGTTCCCGATCGTCTACGACGAGTCCGGCCAGCCGATCGCGCTGCCCGAGTCGATGCTCCCGGTCGACCTGCCCGACGTGCCCGACTACGCGCCGCGCACCTTCGACCCCGACGACGCGCAGTCCTCCCCGGAGCCGCCGCTGGGCCGCAACCAGGACTGGGTGAACGTGACCCTCGACCTGGGTGACGGGCCCCAGCAGTACCGCCGCGACACCAACACCATGCCCAACTGGGCGGGGTCGTGCTGGTACTACCTGCGCTACCTCGACCCTCACGACTCCCAGGTGCTCGTCGACCCGGCGCTCGAGCGCTACTGGCTCGGCCCGGAGCACAACGCGACCGCCGGCCGCGCGGGCGGCGTCGACCTGTACGTCGGCGGCGTCGAGCACGCGGTGCTGCACCTGCTCTACGCGCGCTTCTGGCACAAGGTGCTGTACGACCTGGGCTTCGTCACGAGCGTCGAGCCGTTCCACGAGCTGTTCAACCAGGGCTACGTGCAGGCCTACGCCTACACCGATGCGCGCGGCGCCTACGTGCCCGCCGCCGAGGTCGAGGAGCGCACGGCCGAGGACGGCACGGTGACGTACACCTACGAGGGCGCGCCGGTGAACCGCGAGTACGGCAAGATGGGCAAGTCCCTGAAGAACGTCGTCACGCCCGACGAGATGTACGAGGCGTACGGCGCGGACACCTTCCGCGTCTACGAGATGTCGATGGGCCCGCTCGACGTGTCCCGGCCGTGGGAGACGCGGGCCGTCGTCGGCTCGCAGCGCTTCCTGCAGCGGCTCTGGCGCAACGTCGTCGACGAGACGACCGGCGAGGTCACCGTCGTCGACGACGCGCCGGACGACGCGACGAGGCGCGCCCTGCACCGGGCGATCGCGGACGTGCGTGAGGAGATGGGCGCGATGCGGCCCAACACCGCCATCGCCAAGCTCATCACCCTCAACAACCACCTCACCTCCCTGGACCGCGTGCCGCGCGAGGCCGCCGAGGCGCTCGTGCTCATGACGGCGCCGGTCGCCCCGCACATCGCCGAGGAGCTGTGGGAGCGGCTCGGGCACGAGCGTTCGCTCGCCCACGAGCCCTTCCCGGTCGCCGACCCCGCGTACCTGGTCGAGGAGACCGTGACGGCGATCTTCCAGGTGCAGGGCAAGGTGCGCGGCCGGGCCGAGGTGCCGCCCTCGATCGGCGAGGACGCGCTGCGCGAGCTCGCGCTGGCGGACGCCGGGGTGCAGCGCGCGCTCGACGGCCGCGGTGTGCGCACGGTCATCGTGCGGGCGCCCCGGCTCGTCAACGTGGTGCCCGCCTGAGCAGGGACGAGCCGTCCATGAGCAGCTCGAGGGTCGCCGTCGTCACGGACTCCACGGCGGCGCTGCCCGGTGGCGGTGCCGGCGTGCGGGCGGTCGTGACCTTCGACGGCGTGCGGCTCGACCTGCTGGGTGGCTCCGTGGCCGGCGGCTCGGTCGCGGGTCACGAGGCGGTCGACGCGGTGGGTCCGGGGCTCACCGGCATCGTGCCGCTGCACGTCGTGCTCGGTGACGACACCTACCGCGAGGGCGTGGACCTCACGACGAACGAGCTCGTCGCGCGGATCGTCGCGGGGGACAGGGCCGGCACGACCCAGCCCTCGCCGCAGGCCTTCGCCGACGCGTACCGGGCTGCGGCGGACGCCGGGGCGCGCGAGGTCGTGTCCGTGCACCTGTCCGGGGCGCTGTCCGGCACCGTGGACGCGGCGAGGCTGGCGGCGCGCTCCGCACCGGTGCGCGTGCACGTCGTCGACTCGCGGACCGCGGGCGCCGCGCTCGGACTCGCGGTGCTGGCCGCGCGGCGGACGCTCGACGACGGCGGTGACGCTGCCGAGGCGGTGCGGGTCGCGACCGCCGTCTGCGCGTCGTCCGCGACGGCCTTCCTCGTCGAGTCGCTCGAGCACCTGCGCCGGGGCGGGCGGCTGGGTCGGGCAGCGTCGACGATCGGCACGATCCTGGGGGTGCGGCCGATCCTGGAGCTGCGCGAGGGGCGGATCGAGGTGGCGCACATGGCGCGCGGTCGGCGCAGCGCCGAGACCCGGCTGGAGTCGCTCGTCGTCGCGCGGGCCGAGGGCCTGGCGGACCCGCGGCTGGCGGTGCACTACTTCGACGAGCGCGACGCCGCCGACGCGCTGGCCGCCCGCATGACGGCGCAGACCGGGCTGGACGTCGACGTGCTCGAGGTCTCCGCCGTGCTGGGTGCGCACGTCGGCCCCGGACTGCTCGGCGCGGTCGTCGCGGACGGCGGCGGAGGCCGCGCGGGCTGACGCCACCGGTTGTCCACAGCACGGGTGACGACGGCGCTCGTCCACAGAGCCCCGGGCGGGCGAGCCACGGGAGAACGTCCTCCCTAGCGTGGTCGCGTGACCACTCATGACAGCGTCAGACCCGTCCTCGACGACGAGGACGACCGGCCACGCCTCGGCCGGAGCGAGACGGGGGCCTTCAGCAGCAGCGCCGCCGGTCCGGGCGACGACCCGGGGGCGGACGATGACGTCGGGCCCGAGGCTCTCGACGACGCCGACGCCGTCCTGCGGCGGCTCGCGGTGGCGCGGGCGCTCGCCCGGGGCACGGCTGCAGAACCTGGCCGCCCGGGTGCTCACGCACCCGTGGACGGCTCCGAGACCGGCGCGGTGACGCACCGTGGCGTGCGATGGCGGTTGCGGCCGGTCTCCGCGGTCGCGGTCATGGCGCTGGTGGTGCTGCTGGCCGGAGCGGGGTGGTGGCTCTCGCGACCAGCGGTCGACGCGGCGCCGTACGCGGGTGCCGAGGGTGCCGAGGGTGCGGCGGTCGGTGGTGCCACGGCCGCCACGGGGGCCGAGGACCCGGTCGCGCCCACGGCAGGCGACCCCGTCGTGGCAGGTGCAGGCGGTGCGCAGGGGGCACCACTCGTGCCGGGCGACGGGATCGCCGGAGGGATGGCGCCGGGTGGGGGAGGCGACGGAGCGCCGGGCACGGCGGGCAGCGGGACCTCGACGACGATCGAGGTGCACGTGGTGGGTGCGGTGCGAGAGCCGGGGCTCGTCACCGTCAGTGCGGGCGCGCGGGTCGGGGACGTGGTGCTCGCCGCCGGCGGACTCACTCGCCGCGCCGACCAGCGGTCGGTCAACCTCGCCCGGGTGGTGGCCGACGGTGAGCAGGTCGTCGTCCCGCGGCGGGGTGAGCGCACGGTCGGCGCCTCGCCGTCGGGGATGGGGGTGGGCGCCGGGGCGTCCGGGAACGGTGGTGCCGGGTCGGGGAGCCGCGCGAGCACCGCCGCGGGTGCCCCGGAGGGCGTCGTGAACCTCAACTCGGCCGACGTCGCGGCTCTTGACACCCTGCCGGGCATCGGCCCCGCGCTCGCGCAGCGCATCGTCGACTGGCGCGAGCAGAACGGGGCGTTCACCGCCGTCGAACAGCTCCTGGACGTCTCGGGCATCGGGGAGGCGACCTTCGCGCGCCTGCACGATCGGATCGCGCTATGAGCATCGTGGACGGCGACCGGTGCGTCGCGTCGACCTGAGACTGGCGCCCGCCGCCCTCACCGTGTGGCTCTGCGCGCTGCTCACCGGCGGCTCGACGGCGGAGCGGCTGCGCACGGTCACCGCCCTGGCGGTGCTCGCTCTCGCGATGCTCGGCACGCTCGCGCTCCTCGCCAGGATGCTGGGGATCGGCAGGACGCCAGAGGCACGGGGAGAGGCGACGCCTCGGCTGCTCGCGCAGGCGTTCGTCGTGGTGCTGGCCGCCGGAGCGGTCACCTTCGTCGCGGCCGTCCGAGCCGACCACGACGTGCTGACGCGGCTCGCTCCGGTGAGCGAGACGTCCGTGGCGGGCGACGCGTCCGTGGCAGGCGGGGCATCTGCGGTGGGTGGTGCCGACGGGCAGGTGGTGGAGGTCGTCGCCGTGCTCGCCGGCGACCCGGTGCCCGTCCGCCGCCCGTGGGAGCAGGCCGCGAACCTCGGCGCAGGAGTACCCGCAGGCGGACCGCCCTCCGTCGAGGACGGCTGGACCGCGCGGATCATGGTGAGAGGGCTGGTCACCACGGCCGGCACCGTCCCGGTGGGTGGCGTGCTGCGGCTGCGTGTCCCGCATCCCGAGCGCGTGCGGGACCTGAGCGGTGCCGAGGCGGCGTACCTCGCTGCGACGCCCGCGGGGCCGCCCGCAGAGGCGAATGCGGGAGCGACCGTCGCGCCGGTGCCCCGCTGGCGCTCGACGGTGCAGGTGGTCGGCACCCTTCGAGCCCGCGACCAGGTCCCGCGCCCGGGACAGCCCTCGACGGCCGTGGACATGGTGCTCACCGCGTCACGGGTGGAGGTGGTGCGGGGGCCACCGTGGTGGTCAGGCTGGAGCGACAGCGTGCGCCAGGCCGCCCGCACCGCCTCGACGGGACTCAGCCCGCAGGGCCGGGGACTCGTGCCCGGCATCGCCATCGGCGACACCACGGCGCTGCCGGACGACCTCGCGGCCGACATGAAGACCTCGGCGATGACCCACATGACCGCGGTCTCCGGCTCCCACTTCGCGATCCTCGGCGGCCTGGTGTGGGCGCTGCTGGGGCTGCTACGGTTCCCGCTCCGGCTCAGAGCCGTCGCGCTGGTGGTCGTCACCGCCGTGCTCGTCGTGCTCGTGCGGCCGGAGCCGAGCGTGGTGCGAGCCGCGACGATGGCGCTCGTCGGTGTGGTGGCCGTCCTCGTGCGGCGGCCGGCGAGCGCCGTGCCCGCGCTCGCCACGAGCGTCGTCGTCCTGGTCCTCACCGACCCGTCGATCGCGGGCGAGCCGGGCTTCGTGCTGTCGGTGGCCGCGACCGCCGGGCTCGTCCTGCTCGTGCCCGTGATCGACGCCCGGATGGAGCGGTGGCCGGGGTGGCTGCGCGCGCCCTTCGTGGTGTCGCTCGCCGCCCAGCTCCCGTGCGCCCCGGTCGTGGTGCTGCTCTCCTCCCAGGTCTCGGTCTGGGCGGTCCTCGCCAACGCGCTCGCGGCGCTCGCGGTCGCACCGGCGACCGTCCTGGGGCTCGCGGCGACCTTGCTCTCGCTCGCATGGCCGACCGCGGGGCACGCGGTCGCCTGGCTCGCCTCGGCGTGCACCGCCTGGATCGCCGGGCTCGCCCGGGTGAGCGCGACGCTGCCCGGGGCAGGGCTCGCGTGGTGGTCGGGAGCCACTGGGGTGCTCGCCATGGGCGCGCTCTGCGGATGCGTCGTGGCGCTGCTCCGGCACGGTCCCGACCTGTGGTGGTGGTCGCGCCGGCGAGCTCCCGCGCACCTCTGGGCAGCCCGTGCCGCCGTGCGCGCCGTCCTCCGCGATCGCTCCGGGGAGCGCCTTGGTGGGTGTCACAGGGGCGTGGGAGACTGAGCCGGTGACCCCACCCGCAGCCCGGCGAACCTCGGCGAAGAACGGTCCCGCACAGACCTGGGACACCGCGGCGCTGGCACCGGTGATGCTCGTGCAGGGGGCCGAAGGGCTGCTCGTGGACCGGGCCGTCCAGAGCCTCACCGCCCAGGCGCTCGAGCGCGACGCCTCGTTGGAGCGCACGCGGGTGGACGCCGCCGCCTACCAGGCCGGGCAGCTCTCGGTGCTCACCAGCCCGTCCCTCTTCGGGGAGGCACGCCTCGTGGTGGTCGACGGGGTCGAGGCCACCACCGACGCGCTCATCACCGACGCGCTGGCGTACCTGCAGGCTCCCGAGCCCGACGTCTGGGTGCTGTTCGTGCACCACGGCGGCGTGCGGGGCAAGAAGCTGCTCGACGGCATCAAGGCCTCCGGTGCAGGCGTGGTCCAGTGCGACCTGCTGAAGAAGGACGCGGAGAAGCTGGCGTTCGCCGCCGACGAGTTCCGTCGTGCCCGGCGCCGGGCGACCACGGACGCCGTCCGCGCGCTCGTCCAGGCCGTCGGTGCCGACCTGCGTGAGCTCGCGGCCGCCTGCGCCCAGCTCACGCAGGACGTCGAGACCACGATCGACGAGACGGTGGTCAACCGGTACTACGGAGGCCGGGTCGAGGTGAGCGGCTTCAAGGTCGCCGACGCCGCCGCCGGCGGCCAGCCGGCCGAGGCCGCCGCCCTCTTGCGCCACGCGCTCGCCACCGGGGCGGACCCGGTCCCGCTCGTCGCCGCCCTGGCGATGAAGCTGCGCACCCTCGCGAAGGTCGCCACGCTGCGCGGACGCGGCGCCGACGAGGCGAAGACGCTGGGGCTCGCGCCCTGGCAGATCGACCGTGCGCGCAAGGAGCTCTCGCGGTGGAGCCCGGAGACCCTCGCCGAGGCGATCACCGCGACCGCCCGCGCCGACGCAGAGGTCAAGGGCGCGAGCCGCGACCCGGTGTTCGCCGTCGAGCGCGCGGTGCTGACCGTGGCGCGGCTCGCCTCGAGCGCAGGGCGGCGCTGAGCGCTGCCCCGCTGCGCACGGCCGGGCCCCGCCCGTGCACGACGAAGGCGGCACCTCCCTCGAGGGAGGTGCCGCCTTCGTCGTGCTGCGTCAGACGCGGGGCGTCACAGGCCGTTGACGGCCTTCGCGAGCGCCGACTTGCGGTTCGCGGCCTGGTTCGAGTGGATGACACCCTTCGAGACGGCCTTGTCGAGCTTCTTCGACGCGGTCAGCAGCGCAGCGGTCGCGGCGTCCTTGTCGCCGGCCGCGACGGCCTCGCGCACCCGACGCACCTGCGTCTTGAGCTCGGACTTGACCGCCTTGTTGCGCAGGCGGGCCTTCTCGTTCGTCTTGATCCGCTTGATCTGGGACTTGATGTTAGCCACGTGTGGACTTTCTGGTGTGTTCGCCGGAGCGATCTGAACAGGTCGTAGAAGGCGCTTCCAGCTCCGGGACTGGGGTGGGGAACCCGTGGAGAGGAGCTGGGAGGGTGCCCGCCGACCTGGGCGGACACGCAGGGTCCAACGTTACCAGGAAGACAGGTCGGTGTCGACGACCGTCAGGACGCGCCCCTCGGAGGTGCGAGGCGCCTGCGCCGTCGCGTCTGCTGCGACCAGCCGCAGCTCCTGCTCGACCACCTCTGCGGTCCGGGCGGCGGCGGTGTCGACGTGCACCCCCGGGCCCGTCGGCAGACCGGTGGGGTAGTACGTGCCCGGCCCGTGGAGCTGGCCGTAGCGCAGGACGACCCCGCCGACGGCGAGCACCGCCTGCTCGAGGGTGGCCACCGCGTCGGCACCGTCGCCGGGCGGCAGCTCCCAGGCGACGGACTGCGCGACGACACGTGGGCGTCCGCTCGCCGCCGCCGCGGCGAGGAGGTTCGCGGTCCCCTCACGCCGGATGCGGGCGTTGTCGCCGCGTCGCGCGGCCAGCTTCTCCCGGTCGTCGGGCAGGTCGGTGAGCTCGTGCAGCACGAGGTCGGGGGCGGCGCCCACGACCGCGGCGGTGAGCGCAGGCAGGTCATAGACGTCGCAGACCACAGGCTCCGCACCCAGCGCGCGCACCTTCTCGGCCCCGGCAGGCGACCGGGTCGTCCCGATCACGGTGTGTCCCGCCCGCACCAGCAGCGGGACGACCCGGGAACCGATCACACCGGCGGCGCCGGCGACGAAGATGCGCACGGGTCCATCATCGCTCAGACAGCCGATCGCTCAGGAGCGGCGGCCCGCCCTGGCGACCACGGCGTCGAACGACGCCCGCGGCATGATGGCACCCTCGCGCCGCACGGCTCCCGGGTCCAGCCGGATCACCCGGTCGAGCCGGACCTCGGAGGGACGGCCCTGCCGGTCCCACGGACCCGACCCGATGTCGAGCCACCGCCGGCCCCAGCGCGCCTCGTCCGCGGCGTCCCGGCTGTGGTCCCTGCTGGTGAGCATCAGGCCGAGCAACCACTCGCCGTCGCGTCCGACGACGAGGACGGGCCTGTCCTTGCCGCGGGAGTGGTCCTCCTCGTAGGGGACCCACGTCCAGACCACCTCGCCCGGGTCGGCGTCGCCGTCGAGCGCGGGGGAGTACTCCGTGACGAGCGGGCCGCGGTAGTCGCCGGGGTAGGGACGACGGTGCGAGACGGGGACCGGTACGCGGGGAGCACCGGGGCCGTCCGGGGAGCCCTGCGCCGAGGCCTGCCGCGAACCTCCCGCCGCGGTCCCCGAGCGCCCGCCCCGCCCCAGGAGCGCCGTCAGCGCTCTCCTCAGCGCTCGTCGCCCGCCGGCGCGTCGCCCGTCGGACCCTGTCGCGCCCTGCCTCCCCGTGGCCATGCACGCACCCTAAACCGTTCCCGCCGGGGCGCAGGGGTTCCGTAGACTGTCCGCTGTGACCACCACTCCCGCCGACCGTGCGCGCCTGCTGCCGCTGCGGCCCGAGCTGCGCGGCAGCGAGCCGTACGGTGCGCCCCAGCTGGACGTCCCCGTCCTGCTCAACGTCAACGAGAACCCTTACCCTCCCTCGCAGGCTGTCATCGACGACATCGCGGCGCAGGTCGCCACGGCGGCGCGCGGGCTCAACCGGTACCCCGATCGCGAGTTCCTCGACCTGCGCGCGGACCTGGCGCGCTACCTCGAGGGCGAGTCGGGGGTACGGCTCACCGCGGAGCAGCTCTGGGCGGCCAACGGCTCCAACGAGGTCATGATCCACGTGCTCCAGGCCTTCGGCGGCCCCGGGCGCACGGTGCTGAGCTTCGTGCCGACCTACTCGATGTACTCCGAGTACGCCCGGGACACGCACACCCGCTGGGCCGTGGGCGCCCGCGAGGACGACTTCACGCTCGACCCGCAACGCGCCCGCGAGACGATCCTCGCCGAGCAGCCCTCGGTCGTCCTGCTGACCAGCCCCAACAACCCGACCGGCACGGCGCTGCCGCTCGAGACGCTGCGCGCGGTCCTGGCGGCGGCGGACGAGGTCGACGTCGACGGCGCCCCCGCGGTCGTCGTGGTGGACGAGGCCTACGGCGAGTTCCGGCGCGAGGGCGTCCCCTCGGCGCTCGAGCTGCTGGTCGACCACCCCAATCTCGCGGTCAGCCGGACCATGTCCAAGGCCTTCGCCCTCGCCGGAGCCCGCGTGGGGTATCTCGCGGCGAGCCGCGAGCTGGTGGACGCGCTGCGGGTCGTCCGCCTGCCGTACCACCTCTCGGCCGTCACCCAGGCCACGGCCCGGGCCGCGCTGCGGCACAGCGACGAGCTGCTCGCCCAGGTCGGCTCCCTGCGGGCCGAGCGGGACGCGACCGTCGCCTGGCTGCGCGAGCAGCGGCACGAGGGCCGTCCGATCGAGGTGGCGGACTCCGACGCGAACTTCGTGCTGTTCGGACGGTTCGCGGACCGGCAGGCGATCTGGCAGGGGTTGCTGGACCGCGGGGTGCTGATCCGGGTCGTGGGCCCGGAGGGTTGGCTGCGCGCGTCGATCGGCACGCGTGAGGAGATGGCGGCGTTCAAGGACGCCCTGACGGAGGTGGCAGGACTGTGAGCACCGACAGCGTGAGCACCGAGAACCTGGGCGTCGGCGGCGCCGCGCCCGCCCCCCGCACCGCGCGGGTGGAGCGGGAGACGTCGGAGTCGAGCGTCGTCGTCGAGATCGACCTCGACGGCACCGGTCGTGCCTCGATCTCCACGACCGTGCCCTTCTACGACCACATGCTCACGGCGCTGAGCCGGCACTCCCTGATCGACCTCACGGTCCGGGCCAGCGGGGACACCCACATCGACGCCCACCACACGGTCGAGGACACCGCGATCGTCATCGGCGAGGCGCTGCGCGTCGCGCTCGGCGACAAGGCGGGCATCTCGCGGTTCGGCGACGCCACGGTGCCCCTCGACGAGGCGCTCGCCCAGGCCGTCGTCGACGTCTCGGGCCGCCCGTACGTGGTCCACACGGGGGAGCCCGCGGGGCAGGAGTACCACCTGATCGGCGGGCACTTCACCGGGTCGCTGACGCGGCACGTCCTGGAGTCGATCGCGCTGCACGCGGGCATCTGCATCCACATGCGGGTGCTCGCCGGGCGCGACCCGCACCACATCGTCGAGGCGCAGTTCAAGGCGCTCGCCCGTGCCCTGCGCGCGGCGGTCGAGCGCGACCCGCGCGTCGTCGGGGTCCCCTCGACCAAGGGCGCGCTGTGACCGCGGGCGACGCCGCTGCGGCGGGTCCCGGCACCCCGGACGAGCCGCCGGCCCGCGAGCCGTTGATCCCCGACGACCCGCACGGCTTCGAGGACGTCGTCATCCCCGACGACCTCTCCGGCCTCACCGAGGCAGCCCCCGCGACCCCGCGGATCAGCGTCGTCCTCACCCAGGTCGCCACGCCGGAGGCGCTGGCGGCGACGTGCGCGCTGCACAAGCTCGACGTCGTCGCCGCGCCCTCGCCCGTGGGAGCCTTCGCGGTCACCCTCCCGGGAGAGGGCGAGACGGTCGCCGCCCAGGTGTCGGCGACCGTCACCGCGGTGCCGCTCATCCTGCTGCACGCCCGCGACGGCCGCGTCGAGGCCACCCGCTGGGAGGGCGGCACGCAGACCGCGAAGGTCCCTGCCGCCCTCGTGCTGGGTGGTGGCGCCCCGGAGGACCTCGAGGCCCTGCTGTTCGGCACCACGACGATCGAGCGGGTGAGCGGGACGGTGCGCAGCGCCGACATCTCCCGGTGGAGGGCGATCCGCCTGCTGTCCGCGGCCGCCAAGCGTGGCGGGAGCGCCTCGTGAGCGGTCCCTCCGTCGTCGTCTTCGACTACGGCTTCGGGAACGTCCGCTCCGCCGTCCGCGCCCTGGAGCGGGTGGGCGCGCGGGTCGAGCTCACCTCGGACCTCGATGCCGCGGTGGCGGCCGACGGTCTCGTCGTCCCCGGCGTCGGGGCCTTCGCGGCCTGCGTCGAGGGCCTGCGCGCCTCGCGCGGTGACAGCGTCGTCGAACGGCGCCTGTCGGGCGGACGGCCGGTGCTGGGCATCTGCGTGGGCATGCAGATCATGTTCGACCGCGGCCTCGAGCACGGCGTCGAGGCCGAGGGCCTCGGCCAGTGGCCCGGGGTGATCGACCGCCTCGAGGCCGACGTCGTCCCGCACATGGGCTGGGACACCGTGGAGGCGCCCGAGGGCTCGCGGCTGTTCGCGGGCATCGAGCAGGAGCGATTCTACTTCGTGCACTCCTACGCCGCCCGGGCCTTCCCGCTCTTCGCCGACGGGCAGGAACCGCCCCGCACGCGCGGCACCTTCGCCCCGCCGCTCGTCACCTGGTCCGAGCACGGTGGCCGCTTCGTCGCGGCCGTCGAGAACGGACCGCTGAGTGCGACCCAGTTCCACCCCGAGAAGTCCGGCGACGCCGGCGCCCAGCTGCTCGCCAACTGGCTCGGCACGCTCTGACCCGCCGTTCGCGGACCGACCCCGCGCGGACCGCGTCCCACGGTCCGCGCACGACAGCCCGACAACGACAGAACCGACCCGACGTCCTACCGACGCCACGCACCGACAGGAAGACCGCATGCCAGAGCCCACCGCCCCCCGCCTCGTCCTGCTCCCTGCCGTGGACGTCGCCGACGGCCAGGCCGTCCGCCTCGTCCAGGGGGAGGCGGGGTCCGAGACCTCCTACGGCGACCCGCTCACCGCGGCGCTCGACTGGCAGGGCGGAGGGGCGGAGTGGGTCCACCTCGTGGACCTGGACGCCGCCTTCGGGCGTGGCTCGAACGCGGAGCTCCTCGCGGAGGTCGTCGGTCGCCTCGACGTCGAGGTGGAGCTCTCGGGAGGCATCCGCGACGACGAGTCGCTCGCCCGGGCGCTCGCGACCGGGTGCGCGCGGGTCAACCTCGGCACGGCGGCGCTGGAGAACCCCGACTGGACCGCGAAGGTGATCGCGGAGCACGGCGACAAGGTCGCGGTCGGCCTGGACGTGCGCGGCACCACGCTCGCCGCCCGCGGCTGGACCAAGGACGGCGGCGACCTGTGGGAGGTGCTCGCACGTCTCGACGCCGCGGGCTGCTCGCGGTACGTCGTCACCGACGTGACCAAGGACGGGACGCTGCGCGGGCCGAACCTCGAGCTGCTGCGGGAGGTCGCCGCCCGCGGCTCCGCACCGGTGGTCGCCTCGGGCGGCATCTCCAGCCTCGACGACCTCGCGGCCCTGCGCTCGCTCGTCGGCGAGGGCGTGGACTCGGCGATCGTCGGCAAGGCGCTGTACGCCGGCGCGTTCACGCTGCCCGAGGCGCTCGACGTCGCGGGCCGTCCGTGACAGGCCGCGCGCTGCCCCCGTCGTCGTCCTTCCAGGGGGACGACGGCTCGGCCGACCCCCGCCTCGCGGGCGTGCTCGCGGGGCACGCTGCCGGGACCGCGTCCCTCGCCGACGTCGTCGCCGCGCTCGGGTCCGCGCGCGTGCTCGTCCCGGTCCTCGCCGAGCTCGAGGTGGCCGAGGAGACCCCGGCGGGGCACGTCGTCGACAAGGAGGCGTCGGCCGGCGTCGTGGCGCTCGAGGCCCCCGACGGCAGGCGGGCGCTGCCGGTCTTCTCCTCGGTCGACACCATGAGGACGTGGCGCTCCGATGCCCGTCCCGTCCCGGTCGAGGCTGCCCGGGCGGCGCTCTCCGCGGTGAGCGAGGACTGGGCGCTGCTCGTCGTCGATCCCGCAGGCCCGTTCACCGTGCTGGTGCCGAGGCCGGCGGTCTGGGCTCTCGCCAGGGGAAGATCCTGGAGCCCCGCCGTCTCCGACGGCGTCGTCGCCCGCGACGTGGTCGAGGCCGTGCGCGTGGCGGCGGAACCGGTCGCGCACGTCCTCGGGGTCGGCGCCGAGCCCGGCCGGCGCGCGGAGGTCGCGGTCGCGCTCACGCTCGACGCCGGCCTGGACCGGGAGAACCTGGACCGGACGCTCGCGGCGGTCAACGCGCGGCTCGCTGCCTCCGACGTCATCGGCGAGCGGGTGGACTCCCTGGAGCTCCGGATCTCGGCGGGACGTTGAGGGAGCGGCTCGTAGCCCTCTGACCTGCGACGGAACGGTGAACGCCACGCAGCCCGGGGCGTTCGACACCGGTGCTGGCAGACACCACAATGGTCCTACGAACCGTCGTCATCCCGTGGGGTGAGGGATCAGCAAGGAGCCGCCATGCCTGTATCGACGCCCGCCCCGAACGGTTCTGAGCGCGTGGTCGGCATCGACGAGCTCTTCTTCTCGACGACCGATCGCAGAGGGGTGATCCGCGCGGCGAACGCCGTCTTCGAGCGGATCTCCCGGTACTCCGTCGAGGAGCTGGTGGGCGCCCCGCACAACATCGTGCGCCACCCCGCCACCCCCGCGGGGCTCTTCGCGCTCGTCTGGGAGCGGCTGCTGGCCGGCATGCCGGTCGCCGCCTACATCGACAACCTCGCGAAGGACGGCAGCCACTACTGGACGTTCGCGACGATCGCGCCGCTCGACGACGGGTTCGTGTCGGTCCGCTGCGCGACGCTCAGGCACGACCTGCGCGACGGTGTCGAGTCGCTGTACCGGTCGGTCGTGCCGGTCGAGGCCACGGCGCGAGCCGCCGGAGCGGGCGCCGCGGAGGCGGCGCGCGCGGGGCGCGACGCGCTCGTGACAGCCCTCGCCGAGCGCGGGTTCGCGAGCTACACGGACTTCATGCACCACGTGCTGTCGGAGGAGGTCGGGGCGCGGACCGCGGCGCTCGGCGGCAGGACCGCCCCACCGCCGTCGCCGGCCGTGGACGGCGAGCTGGCGCACACGATCACCGAGCTCACCTATGCGACGAGGGTCGTCGGGGACGGGATCGGCGTCATCCTCGAGCGGCTGGACGCCTACCTCGCGCTCGCCACGCGGCTCGAGGCGGCGGCCACCGACGCCGAGACCACCCTGGCCTCGCTCAGCACGGCGGCACAGACCGCCTCCGAGGCCTCGGAGCAGGTCGCGGCCGACGCCCCGGTGCTGAGCCGCGCAGGCTCGGCCGCGGTCGCCTTCGCGCTCGACGCCCAACGGCACCTCCTGCCGCTCCAGCACCGGCTCGTCTCGGTCCGTGGCGCGGTGCTCGAGCTGCGCTACCGGATCGCGCTGGGGAGCCTCTACAACGACATGGTGAGCGCCTTCGTGGACGAGGTCGCGCGGGGCGAGGCGCCGGCGCAGAGCCTCGGGGCGGTCGCGCCGCTGGTGGCGCACCTGGCGGAGAGCCTTGCGCAGACCGGCGCGCACCGCGACCGGACGGACGCCGAGCTGCACGCGGTCGCGGGTGCCATCGGGGAGACGGACGGAGCCATGACCGAGTTCCAGCGCATGCTCACCACGTGGCGCCAGCTCGTGGTGCGGTACCGGGTCTCCGCCGAGCTCAGCCCCTACCTCGCGCCCGTGGACGCCCAGGTCTCGGCGGGAAAGCGGCAGCTCGTGGCGCTCCGCGACCTCGCCGACGAGTGCCGTCAGCTGGCCGCTCCCGTCGACGTCACCGCGGTACGGGCGGCCGTGGGCCGGCTCGCCGAGCTGGGAGCCTCGGTCAGGGTCTGAGCAGCCGTCCCTGCCGCTGCGCACTCAGCGCACGGCGCCGGTCAGGTTCTCCCCGGGCCCGTCGCCGGGGGCGTCGGGGAACGGTGACGCCTCGCGGAACGCGAGCTGCAGCGAGCGCAGCCCGTCGCGCAGCGAGCGGGCGTGCTGGGACCCGATCTCGGGCGCGGCGCTGGTGATCAGGCCGGCGAGGGCGACGATGAGCTTGCGGGCCTCGTCGAGGTCCGTCTGCTCCTCGGCGTTCGCGTCGCCCGACAGGCCGCACTTGACGGCGGCCGCGCTCATCAGGTGGACGGCGGCGGTCGTGATGATCTCTACGGCGCCGACGTCCGCGATGTCGCGCGTCGCCGTGCGCACGTCGTCGTGCTGAGGAGTGAGGTCGTCGGGAGCGGGGGAGGCGGTGGGGCTCGACATGCTCCTATTGTCCCCGCAGTCGGCGGCCGCGCCGACGGCCTGGGGATGAGGCCCCGGCGCTGGGCTCCGGCGTGCTAGACTTTTAGGGACTTCTCGACCGTGCCGTCAGGCGCGACCGCCACCGGCGGTCCGCGGCGGCGGGCCGAGCGCAAGTGGAGATGTCTCCCACCTGAGTCTCGACAGGACGCCGTGGCGTCCGACAGGGGCCAGGTCGAGTCGCACGGGACGGTTCCCGGCGTGCTTCGGCACGTCCGTCGTCCGGTGTGCGTCCGAGGCCTCCACTGCGTCCGCAGCGGAGGCCTTCTTCGTTGCCGGAAGTTCCGACGCACAGTTTGAGGAGCAGAACATCAGCGAGCCGCGCATCAACGACCGCATTCGCGTCCCGGAGGTCCGTCTCGTCGGACCGGGTGGCGAGCAGGTCGGTGTCGTCCGGATCGAGGTCGCGCTCAACCTCGCCCAGGAGGCCGACCTCGATCTCGTCGAGGTCGCCCCCGACGCTCGTCCTCCGGTCGCCAAGCTCATGGACTACGGCAAGTTCAAGTACGAGTCCGACATGAAGGCGCGTGAGGCCCGGCGCAACCAGGCCAACACGCAGCTCAAGGAGATCCGTTTCCGCCTCAAGATCGACGCGCACGACTACGAGACCAAGAAGGGTCACGTCGTCCGCTTCCTGTCGGCCGGGGACAAGGTCAAGACCATGATCATGTTCCGCGGCCGTGAGCAGTCGCGCCCGGAGCTGGGCGTCCGGCTGCTGCAGCGGCTGGCCGCCGACGTCGAGGAGCACGGCTTCGTCGAGAGCATGCCCAAGCAGGACGGCCGCAACATGATCATGGTGCTCGGCCCCGTCAAGAAGAAGGCCGAGGCCAAGAACGAGCAGCGCAAGCGGGCGAGCGAGCGTGCCGCCCGTGCGGCAGCCCCGGTCGACGAAGCCCCTGCCGGCGGAGCTCCCGCTGCCGAGGCCGCGCCCGCGGCGGCGGCACCCGCCGTGGCGCCTCAGGCTGTCCCGGCGCGTGCGGCAGTTCCTGCGGCGACGGAAGCTCCCGCGGCCGCGAAGCCCGCTGCAACCTCGAAGCCCGCCGTGACGGAGCCCAAGCCTGCGGCCGACTCCAAGCCCGCGGCGGCGGCGCCCAAGCCTGCTGCAGCCAAGCCCGCCGCAGCCGCGGCCAAGCCGGCCGCGGCGGCCAAGCCGGCTGCGAAGCCTGCAGCTGCCAAGCCCGCTGCGAAGCCTGCGACGCCCGCCAAGCCGTCGGAGACCTCGACCTCCGCGGCTGCGAAGGCTCGCCCCGCGCCTCGTCCCAAGCCTGCTGACAAGAGCAGCTGAGGGCGACCGAACGTCCCTGTCCACCGTGCCGGGCCTCACCGCCCGGCCCGAACCGTCGTACGGCACCCGCCGCACGACCAGACCCGAGGAGAGACGGCAGCCATGCCGAAGAACAAGACGCACTCCGGCGCCAAGAAGCGGTTCCGCACGACCGGCTCCGGCAAGCTCATGCGCGAACAGGCGAACAAGCGCCACCTGCTCGAGCACAAGTCCAGCCGTCGCACGCGTCGTCTGAGCCAGGACCAGGTCGTCACCGCGGCCGACACCCCGAAGATCAAGAAGCTGCTCGGTCTGTGATTCTGCCGGTCGTCGGCACCGACGACCGCTGGTCCAGCATCGGCCCCGAACTGCAAGGAGCATCACGTGGCACGCGTGAAGCGGGCGGTCAACGCCCAGAAGAAGCGTCGTAGCACCCTCGAGCGCGCCAGCGGCTACCGCGGCCAGCGCTCGCGCCTGTACCGCAAGGCGAAGGAGCAGGTCACCCACTCCCTCGTCTACGCCTACCGCGACCGCAAGGTCCGCAAGGGCGACTTCCGCAAGCTGTGGATCCAGCGCATCAACGCTGCGGCCCGCGCCGAGGGTCTGACCTACAACCGCTTCATCCAGGGCCTCAAGGCCGCGGGTGTCGAGGTCGACCGTCGCGTGCTCGCCGAGCTCGCCGTGAGCGACACGAACGCGTTCAACGCGCTGGTCAAGGTCGCCAAGGAGGCCCTGCCCGCGGACGTCAACGCGCCCAAGGCTGCCTGATCCTGCCGCCCAGCGGCTTACCTGGACGCCCGGACGTGCCCGCACCCTCGACCCCTTCGCTGACGAACCCTCGCAGCGACCGGGTCAAGGCCGTGCGGGCGCTGTCCGGGCGTTCGGCGCGTCTGCGCACCGGCCGGTACCTCGTCGAGGGCCCGCAGGCGGTGCGCGAGGCGGTGCGGTTCCGGCCCGAGGACGTGGTCGATCTCTACCTCACGCCCGCGGCGGCGGAGCGTCACGAGGAGATCGTCGCGGCGGCACGCGAGGCCGAGCGGTACGTGCACCTCGCGACCGCCGAGGTGCTGGAGACGATGAGCGCGGACGCCCAGGGCGTCGTCGCCGTCGCGGCGGACCGCCGTCCCGCCCCGGGGTCGCGGTCGCTCGCGCTGCTGCGTGAGGTCGTCGCGGACGGGCCCCGGCTCGTCGCCGTCCTCTCCCATGTGCGCGACCCGGGCAACGCGGGCACCGTGATCCGCGCGGCGGACGCCGCGGGTGCTGACCTGGTCGTGCTCACGGAGAGCAGCGTCGACGTCACGAACCCGAAGGTCGTGCGCTCGACCGCCGGCTCGCTGTTCCACCTGCCGGTCGTCACCGGGGTCGCGCTCGCCGACGCCGTCGACGTGCTGACCGGGGCGGGTCTGGGCGTGCTGGCCGCGGACGGTGCGGGGACGGTGATGCTCGACGACCTGCTCGCCGCGACCGGGGCCATGGGGTCGCCTGCGGTCGACGTTCGCGCGAGCCTGCCCGGCGCGGAACCGCGGGGCGTCCCTGAGGCCGACCCCGCCGCCGATCTCACCAGGCCGACCGCCTGGGTGTTCGGCAACGAGGCCTGGGGCCTGACCGACGACGAGCGCGCGCTGGCCGACATCGTCGTCCGCGTGCCGATCCACGGGCACGCCGAGTCCCTCAACCTCGGCACCGCCGCCACGGTCTGCCTGTACGCCTCCGCCTTCGCCCAGCGCTGACCGGCCGCGGTCCTCAGCGGGTCGCGATCGTGACGAACGAGCGGGCCGCGAAGACGGCGAAGCACGCCCCTGCGAGCAGACCCGTCGCCGCGCTCGGCAGCACCGACGTCTGACGTGCCCAGAGCAGGGCCGCGCCGGCAGCGGCGACGAGCAGACCGGCGAGCACCCACAGCCCCCGGTCGTGGAAGAACGTGCCGAGCGGCACGAAGTGGGCTCCGACGACGGCGCAGACCCACACGCTCGTCCACCCGCCGTGGCCGGCGAGGGCCAGCGCCGCTGCACCGCCAGCGGCGACGAGCACCTCGATACCTACGATGATGCCGAAGACGATGCCCTCGTGGGGGCCTCCGAGGACCGTCGGCTCGTCCCAGTGACGCCAGGCCAGCAGGCCTGCAGCCGCGGCCGCGAGGACGCACGTGCCGGAGCCGATCCCGAGCCAGAGCGCCCATCCCTGCGGCGGCCCTTCCTGGGCCCAGCCCAGCCAGGCCATCGCGGCCACCGAGAAGACGGCGGCCATGACGATGACGTCGCGGTCCTCAGCAGGGCTCAGCAGCACGGGTTCGTCCTCTCGGGCGTCGGTGGGGCGGCGGTGACACGGTCCGTGGCGCCGCGCTCCACGCTACGGCACCGCGGTCTCCCACCGGTTCGAGACCACGAGCACAGGCTCCCCGCCACCGTCGGGACGGAGCTCGACGACCGTCACGAGAGTCACCGGTCCGGTCGGAGCGGGACCGCTCGCGCACCCCGCGACGGGCAGGTCGAGGTCGATCGTGCCCGGGCTGCGGAACCGTGTGCGTGCCTTCTTCCCGCTGACGTCCGTCGTGGCCGTCGCGACCACCACGTCGTCGCGGACGACGGCCGTCTGTGCGGAGACCAGCGCCCACCCGGACCGGTCCGCGCCGCGGAGCAGCGCCTGCGGCATCGGATCGGCACCACCAACCGGGTCCACGTCGCGGTTCTGGTCCAGCTCCAGCGTGAACGGCGCGCCGGACGCTGCGAGCTCGGTCGTCGAGGCTCCGCAGGCGAGCACCTGTGCCGGAACGTCGTCACCGAGCGGGAAGTCACCCAGATGGATGCGCCACGGGCCGCCGACAGCAAGCGGCTCCGAGTCGTCGTCGAGGTGCGCCCCAGCGCTCGCGTACACGTCGTAGTCGCCGTCGGCCAGCGCCCCGCCGTCGCACGGCACCGGAGCGACCGCGCTGAGCGGCGCCGTCTGCCCGGGGTCCAGGTCGAGGAGCAGGGGCGGGGAGGAGGCCGCGCGTGGTGCGGCCACGACCTTCCCGTCCCGGACGATCGTGAACGAGACCGCGGTGGACATGGTGCCGTCGGCGCGGACTGTCCCGTCGTTGCGCACGTCCACGGGCAGGACGCTCACGGCGAGGTCGGTGGCGAACGGCGCGGTTCCCGCGGGGCTGCGCGGCAGGCCGTGCCCGTCGTCGTCCTCGAAGGCCGCGCTGACCAGGGTGAGGTGCCCGCTGGGTTCCGGTGCCACATAGGCCTCGCCGCAGCGGGGGAGGCTGTCCGTGCTCGTGCTCGCCGACGTGCTGTCGCCGATGCGCACGTCCCAGGGGCCGCCCACGGCCTGCGCCGTGGAGCCGTCGTCGCTCGGGTTCAGGATGGCGTAGAGCTCGTAGTCACCCTCGGGCAGGTCCGTGGCGGGCGCGGTGTCGTCGCTCTGGCTGCCGTCCGCAGGACACGGCGCGGGGAACAGCCCTGGTGCCGCCCTGGTCTGCCCGGGCTTGAGCACGTAGTTTCCCTGCAGCGAGAAGGGCTCGAACGCCGTGCGGGCCAGGACGATGCCGTCACGCACGAGCACGGTCTGGGAGTATCCGCTGCCGCCGCCCACCTCGTGACCGGTTCCCGTGCTCTGGTTCGTCACCTCGATCGAGGCGAGCATCGTCGTGGCTAGCGCCCTCGAGTCCGCGAAGGTCCGTTCTCCCGGCTGAGCGGCAGCGCTGCTCGTCGTCGGTCGACCGGCGGCGTCGGGGAACGCGGTGCTGACGAGCGCGAGGCCTTCGATGCTCTGCGCCAGCGCAAGCGGCTCGCCGCACGCCGGTGTCCGTCCGTCCGACCCCGGCACGCCGACCGGCGGTGACACGGCGACCGGGTGCTGGACGGGAGTCTGCGGCAGGTTCGCCACGAGGACGGCACCGCCCGCTACCACGGCGACGCACGCGGCGGTCAGTGCGATCCGCGCGGTGCGATGGCGCCGGCGCAGCACGCGGGCGGTACGCAGGGCATGCTGCGCGAGAGCGGCGTCATCGGTCCGTCGCGGAGCGTGGGCCGCCTCGCTCTCGATCTCGTGGAGCGCGTCGCGCAGCGTCCGCAGACGTTCGTCGGCGGTGTCGTGGGTCGCATCGTCGTGGTTCATCGTTCGCCTCGATCCGTGCTGGTCGCCGGGCCGTCCCCGAGCAGCGGCGCGAGTCGGGCGGCGGCGTCCGAGAGATGGCGTTTCACGGTCCCTGCGCTCAGCCCGAGCGTCTCGGCGATCCGCGGGACCGTCAGGTCGTCGTAGTAGCGCAGCACCACGCACGCACGTTGGCGGGGGGAGAGCGCCGACAGGGCGCGCTGGAGGTCGACCCGTGCCGTGACGTGGTCGGCGGTCGCGGGGTCGAGCGAGCGCCCGTCCTCGTCTACCGCGTACAGGTGCCGCAGCGCGGCCCAACGCCGTCGTCGTCGGAACCCGTCGATGTACGTGTGGCGCATGGTCGTGCGCACGTAGGCCTCGATCGAGGCGACGTCCGGGCGCTGTCGCACCAGCGCCGACACCAACGCGTCCTGGAAGAGGTCCTCGGCCTCGGCCAACGACCCGCACAGCAGGTAGGCGTAGCCGGTCAGGACGCCGCGGCGGGTCCGGATCAGCTCGTCGAGCGCCGAGGCCTGCGGGTCGATGGGGCACCTCCTCGCCGTCGAGCCGGGTGGTCGTCGTCCGGCCATCGGAACCGACCCTGTCACCGGTATGACGAACGGGCGGCCCGGAACGTTGGGGGCGGAAGCGATAAGCGATCCCCCGGCGGCGGAGCGTCAGTAGAGCGGCACCGTGGTCTGCCAGTGGTTCGAGACGACGAGATCGCTCGCGCCCGTGGACACGTGCGCGACCTCGATCGCCGTCACGACGTCGACGGGACCGTCCGGCAACGTGCTGCCGTCGCACGCCGTCGCGGGGAAGGTGAGGTCGACCTTGCCGAGCATCTCGAACCCCTCGCTGGCGTGCTCCTGGGTCGTGGTCATGGCGATCACGACGTCATCCCGCACCACCGCGGCCGCCACCGACTCGAGGGTGAGGTCCCGGAGGAACGCGCTGTCGTACCCGGCCTCGCCGGCCTCACGCAGCATGATCTGCGGGGACGGCACGGAACCCGGTGCCGGATTGATGTTCCGGTTCTGCATGAGCTCCGCCCGGTAGGGCTCGGCGCTGGCGGCCAGCCGGGAGGTCGAGGCGCCGCACGCGAGGGCCTCGGCGGGCGTGGTCGGAAGAGGGGGAAGGTCGGCGTCGACGCGCACCCGCCAGGGACCACCCGTGGCGACCAGGTCGCCCGGCCCCTCGTCGGAGAGCTGGAGCACGACGCTCGCGTACACGTCATAGTTGCCGGGAGGAACGTCACCGCCCTCGCACGTCGTCAGCGGGGCCGGCCGCAGCGGGTACGGCGCGCCACCTTCCCAGAGGTCGAACCGCTCGCGGTCCGCCGTCGGCGGAACGAAGACCCCGATCGCCCTCCCGTCCCGCACGAGGTAGGTCGTCGCGAGCGGAGCGCTGCCGCCGCTCAGGTCGCTCGTGCCGCTGGCGCCCGTGATCTCGAGCGGGATCGCGGCGTCGGACGGCAGCGTCGGCCAGGGGGTGGCGTCGGTCCGCTGGGAGCGGCCCGCCACATCCCGGTGCGCAGCGCTCAGGAGCACCACGGAGCGCGTGGTCGAGCGTGGCGGCGCGAAGGCCGTCGCGCACTCCGGGACGCCGGTCGACGGGCCGGAGCCGGTGGTGCTTTCCGGACCGGCGCATCCAGCCAGCGCGGTCGTCCCGACGGCGGCGCTCGCGGCGATCACGGCGATGTTCCTGATCCTCATGGCACGGCCTCCTCGTCGAACCCGGTCGTCTCGACCGTACGTGCGAATCCTCCTGCGGCGGCCTCTCCCGAGGACATCGAGTCCAAGTTGTGACCCGTGCGTCGGGGCGCGTCCTAGAATGGGCTGCTGGCGGGCGCCGTCATCACAGGCGCCCACGGACCCCACCCGAACCACGGAAGGCCACCATGCCCACCACCGACAGCGGGGCGCTCTCGCCGCTGGACGAGTCCGGCATCGCGGCGGCGGTCGACGCGGCCCTCGCCGCCGTCACCGCCGCGAGCACGCTCGACGATCTCAAGGCCGCGCGCCTCGCCCACACGGGCGACCGCAGCGTGCTGGCGCTGACCAACCGTGAGATCGGGGCGCTCGCCCCGCAGGACAAGGCGACGGCCGGCAAGCTGCTCGGCGCGGCGCGCGGGCGCGTGGCCGGCGCGGTCGCGCAGCGGCAGGCCGAGCTCGAGGCCGAGCGCGACGCCCGGGTGCTGGTGGAGGAGACGGTCGACGTCACCCTGCCGACCGACCGGCTCCCGCGCGGGGCGCGCCACCCCCTGGAGACGCTGCAGGAGCGGGTGGCCGACTTCTTCGTCGGGATGGGCTGGGAGATCGCCGAGGGGCCCGAGCTCGAGGCGGAGTGGTTCAACTTCGATGCCCTCAACTTCGGGCCCGACCACCCCGCGCGCCAGATGCAGGACACCTTCTACGTCGCGGCGGACGGCGCCGACGGCGCGGACGGCGCCGAGGCCGGCTCGAACCTCGTGCTGCGCACCCACACCTCGCCGGTCCAGGCCCGCACCCTGCTCGAGCGCGAGCTGCCGGTCTACGTCGCCTGCCCGGGCAAGGTGTTCCGCACCGACGAGCTCGACGCCACGCACACCCCCGTCTTCCACCAGGTGGAGGGCCTCGCGGTGGACAAGGGCCTGACCATGGCGCACCTGCGCGGGGTGCTCGACCGCTTCTCGCAGGCGCTGTTCGGCCCCGAGGCCCGCACCCGCCTGCGCCCGTCGTACTTCCCGTTCACCGAGCCGAGCGCCGAGCTCGACCTGTGGTTCCCGCAGAAGAAGGGCGGCCCGGGCTGGATCGAGTGGGGCGGCTGCGGCATGGTCAACCCGAACGTGCTGCGCTCCGCCGGGATCGACCCCGACGTCTACTCGGGCTTCGCCTTCGGCATGGGCATCGAGCGCTCGCTCATGCTGCGCCACGGGATCGCGGACATGCACGACATGGTGGAGGGCGACGTGCGCTTCTCCGCCCAGTTCGGGATGGAGATCTGATGCCGTACGTCGTCAAGGACTGGCTCGCCGAGCACGTCGAGGTCCCCGCGGACCTCACCGCCGAGCAGCTGGCCGCCGCGCTCGTCAGGGTCGGCCTCGAGGAGGAGGCGATCCACGGCTCGGGCGTCACCGGTCCGCTCGTCGTCGGCGAGGTCGTCTCCCGCGTGCCCGAGGAGCAGAAGAACGGCAAGACCATCAACTGGTGCCAGGTCGACGTCGGCGCGCACAACGCGCTCGACGAGGCCGGTGACCCCACGGTGCCCCGCGGCATCGTCTGCGGCGCGCAGAACTTCGTGGTGGGGGACCGCGTGGTCGTGGCGCTGCCCGGGGCCGAGCTGCCGGGCGGCTTCCGCATCGCCTCGCGCAAGACCTACGGGCACGTCTCGGACGGCATGATCTGCTCCGCGCGCGAGCTGGGCCTGGGCGAGGACCACTCGGGCATCATCGTGCTGCGCGACCACCTGGCCGCGGGGGGCCACCACGGCGAGGTGCCCGCGCCGGGCACGGACGCCCTCGCGCTGCTCGGCCTGGCTGACGAGGTCCTCGAGATCAACGTCACCCCGGACCGCGGCTACTGCTTCTCCGTGCGCGGCGTGGCTCGCGAGTACTCGCACTCGACCGGGGCGCGCTTCACAGACCCCGGTCTGCCGGAGAACCTGCCCGCACCGCTGCCGGCCGCGACCCCGGACGGCTTCGTCGTCGAGGTCGACGACGTCGCGCCGATCCACGGCGTGACGGGCTGCGACCGTTTCGTCACGCGGGTCGTGCGCGGCATCGACCCGTCAGCCCCCACGCCGTCGTGGATGGCGGAGCGGCTGGAGAAGTCGGGCATGCGCTCGATCTCGCTCGCCGTGGACGTCACCAACTACGTCATGCTCGAGCTCGGCCAGCCGCTGCACGCCTACGACCTCGACAAGGTCGCCGCACCGATCGTGGTGCGGCGCGCCACGCCGGGGGAGCGGCTCACGACGCTCGACGACGCCGACCGCGCCCTCGACGCCGAGGACCTGCTGATCACCGACAGCCCGGAGGGTCGACGCGGTGCGCGGGTGCTCGGGCTGGCCGGCGTCATGGGCGGCGCCTCGAGCGAGGTCACCGACGGCACGCGGGACGTGCTCGTCGAGGCCGCGCACTTCGACCAGGTGACGGTGGCGCGCACCGCCCGCCGTCAGAAGCTGCCCTCCGAGGCCGCCAAGCGCTTCGAGCGCGGCGTCGACCCGCAGCTCGCCCCGGTCGCGGCTCAGCGGGTCGTCGACCTGCTGGTCGAGCACGGCGGCGGCACCGCCGATCCTGCGGTGAGCGACCTCGACACGGTGGTGGCGAGCGAGCCCGTGACGCTGCCCGTCGGGGAGGCCGAGCGGCTCGTCGGCGTCGCGTACACGCGCGATCAGGTCGTGGGCGTGCTCGAGCAGGTGGGCTGCACGGTCACGGCTGCCTCCGAGGGGGGTGCCCGGGCGGACGATGCCTGGGCGGACGGTGGCGAGGTGCTCGCCGTCGTCGCGCCGTCGTGGCGCCCGGACCTCACCGGCGCCGCGGAGCTGGTCGAGGAGATCGCCCGCATCGTCGGTTACGACCAGATCCCCGTCGTGCTGCCGGCCGCCCCGCCCGGGCGCGGGCTGACCATCGCCCAGCGGCGTCGCCGTTCCGTGGCCCGCACCCTCGCGGAGCACGGCCTCGTCGAGACCCTCAGCTACCCCTTCGTGGGCGAGGCGGACCTCGACGAGCTCGGCATCCCGGCGGAGGACCCGCGGCGTCGTGCCGTCCGGCTGCGCAACCCGCTCTCGGAGACGCAGCCGTTCATGCGCACGAGCCTGCTCGTGACGCTGCTCGCCACCGCACGCCGCAACGTCGCGCGCGGCAACCAGGACGTCGCCGTCTTCGAGACGGGCCTGGTCACGCTGCCCGAGGCAGGGGCCCCCGCGGCTCCCGCGCTTCCCGGCGGCGTGCGCCCGAGCGCGGCCGACCTCGCCGCTCTCGACGCCGCTGTCCCGGCCCAGCCCCGGCATGTCGCGGCGGTGCTCACCGGGCAGCGCGAGCTGCCGGGATGGTGGGGTCCCGGGCGGGCCGCGGACTGGACGGACGCGCTCGACCTGGCACGCGTCGTGGCCCAGACCGTCGGCGTGGAGCTCGAGGTCGTCCCCGAGCGGGACCTCGCCCCCTGGCACCCGGGACGTGCGGCGCGGCTCCGTGTCGCGGGCCAGCAGGTGGGTCACGCGGGCGAGCTGCACCCCCAGGTCCTCGAGCGCCTCCACCTGCCGCCCAGGTCGGTCGCCCTCGAGCTCGACCTCGACGCGCTGATCGCCGCTGCGGGGGACGACCCGGTGCAGGCCAGGCCGGTCTCGACCTTCCCGGTGGGCAAGGAGGACGTCGCCCTCGTCGTCGACGAGTCCGTGGCGGTCGAGGACGTGCTCGCGGCGATCCGTCGCGGCGCCGGGGACCTGCTGGAGTCGGTCCGCCTGTTCGACGTCTTCCGGGGCGAGCAGATCGGCGAGGGCAAGAAGTCCCTCGCGTTCTCGTTGCGGCTGCGCGCCGACGACCGCACCCTCACGGCCGAGGACGCCGCGGGCGTGCGCGCGCTCGTCGTGGCGAAGGCGGCCAAGGCGGTAGGCGCGACCCTGCGCGCGTGACGAGCCCTCACGGCACCAGCAGCACCTTGCCCGTCGTGCCGCGCGACTCGAGCGCCCGGTGCGCCTCGGCGGCGTCCGTGAGCGGGAAGCGCTGTCCCACCCGCACGTCCAGGGCGCCGTCGGCGATCCAGCCGAACAGCTCGCGGGAGCGCGTGAGCAGCTCCTCGCGCGTGCGCACGTGGTCGCCGAGCGTCGGGCGGGTGACGTACAGCGACCCGCCGGAGTTGAGCCGTTGCAGGTCGAACGGCGGCACCTGCCCGGAGGCTCCGCCGAAAAGCACGAGGACACCACGGACCCCGAGGGAGGCGAGGGAGGCGTCGAAGGTCGCCCGGCCCACGCCGTCGTACACGGCCCGCACACCCTCGCCGTCCGTGGCCCGGCGCACCTTCGCGGGCAGCCCGGTGCTCAGGTCGGGGAACCGCGTGTAGTCGATCACGAGGTCGGCACCCGCACCGCGCGACAGCTCGGCCTTCTCCTGGGTGGACACGGTGGTGATCACGCGAGCCCCTCGCGCGACGGCGATCTGCGTCAGCAGCAGCCCCACCCCTCCGGCACCCGCGTGGACCAGCACGTCGTCGCCCGGCGAGACCGGGTAGGTCGAGGTCGCGAGGTAGTGCGCGGTCAGCCCCTGCAGCGCAGCGGCACCGGCGGTCTCGAGCGGGACGGCGTCGGGCACCGGCATCGTGCGCTGCCAAGGCACGACGACGAGCTCCGCGTAGGAGCCGGGTGCGTCGGTCCAGGCCACGCGGTCGCCCACCGCGACCTCGTCCACCTCCGCACCGACCTCCACCACCGTGCCCGCCCCCTCGGAGCCGGGCACCTGCGGGAACGATGCCGGGTAGACCCCCGATCGCCGGTACACGTCGATGAAGTTCACGCCGACCGCCGCGGTGCGCACGAGCACGTCGTGCGGGCCGGGACGGGGGTCCGGCAGCTCGTCGATCTCCAGGACGTCGGCTCCGCCCGCGTGGGCGGCGAGGATGGCGCGCATGGGACCAGACAACCACCATCGCGGTCTGCGCGGCGACAGGGCCGCCCGGTGGGCGTGACGGAGGTCACGCCCACGATGCGGAGCAGAACCTCCCGCCGAACGGCCCGCCGTGCCTACAGTGGCGGGGACAACGCCGGGGAGCTCGGAGCAGACCGAGCTGAGAGGGCGGCTGGGCACGAAGGTGCCGGCGCCGCCGACCCGCGAACCTGAACTGGGTAATGCCAGCGGAGGGATGCGTCGCGGTGCTCGTGCACCGCTCGACAGACCACCGACGGCCCCCGGGCGTGCCTTCGGCTCGCGCGAGGAGGCCGCTCGGTCGAGGCGGGTGGCCGTGCGGCCCTCCGTGGTCCGTCGCCCGTACCTCTGCGCTGTGCGTTCCCCCGAACCTCCGGAGGACCACATGCTCGCCGAGATCCAGGTGTCGCCCCGACCGGGCGGCGACGCCGAGAACCCCTACGCCCACGTCGAGGCGGCCATCGCCGTCATCGAGGCCTCCGGCCTCACCTACGAGGTCGGCGCGATGGGCACGACCGTCGAGGGCTCGCCCGACGAGGTCTGGGCGCTGCTGCGCGCGGTCCACGAGGCCACGCTCAGGGCCGGGGCGGTCGGCGTGACGAGCCACGTCAAGGTCGGCCAGGGCGCGGACGACGCGGGCCCGTCGATCATCGACCTCGTCGGCAAGTTCCGGGCGTGACCACGGACCGCGGCGTCGGCGCGGCCACCACCGGCGCCACGGCGCACCCGGCCCTGGCCCGGGCGCGCCGGCTGCTGTCCCCGCTCGTCCTCGCCGGTCTGCTGCTCGCCGTCTGGCAGGTGGTGGTGCGGGCGGCCCACGTCCCGACCTTCATCCTGCCCGCCCCGTCCGACGTGTGGGCGGCCGCCGTGCGCACCGCTCCGCTGCTCGGCGAGCACGTCGTCACGACGCTCACCGAGGCCGGGCTCGGACTGGCGCTCGGCGTGGGGGTCGGCACGGCCCTGGCCGTGGTGGTCGCGGCGCTGCCCGTCCTCGGGGAGGCCGTCTGCCCGCTGATGACCGTGAGCCAGACCGTGCCGATCATCGTGCTCGCCCCGCTGCTGATCCTGTGGGCGGGGTTCGGTCTGGCGCCCAAGGTGATCCTCGTCGCGCTCACCGTCTTCTTCCCGGTGCTGGTCTCCGCGGTCAGCGCCATGCGCGCGGTCGAGGCGGACCTCACCGACATGGTCGCGGGGCTCGGCGGCGCCCGTCGGCACCAGCTCTGGCTCGTCCGTCTGCCCGCCGCGCTCCCCGGTGCGCTCGCCGGGCTGCGGCTCGCGGCGACCTACACGGTCGGCGCCGCCGTCGTCTCGGAGTACCTGGCCGGCCAGAGCGGCCTGGGCGTCTTCGTCCAACGCTCGCGCAAGGCCTACGCGGTCGACCAGATCTTCGTCGCGATCCTCGTCATCGCCCTGCTCACCGCCGTGCTGTTCGTCGTCGTCGACGGTCTGTGCCGTCTGGCCACCCCCTGGCAGCGCGAGCGGCGCTGAGCACGCCCGCCGCACCACTCTCCTCGAAAGGTCTTCCCAATGCTCCTCCTCTCACGGTCCGCTCCCGCACGTCCGGCCGGGGCTCGAGAGCCCCGGCGCCCGCACGCGCGCAGCGTCGCCTCTCTCCTCGCAGCCGCGGCGGTCGCCTGCGTCACGCTCTCGGCGTGCTCGACGTCGGCACCCGCTGCCGGTCACGCCTCCGACGCCGCTGCGCCGCGGAAGGTCTCGGTCGTGCTCGACTGGACCCCCAACACCAACCACTCCGGCCTCTACGTCGCGCAGGCCGAGGGCTACTTCGCCGCGCGCGGGCTGGACGTCACGATCGTCGAGCCGGGCGACGTCTCCGGCCTGGACCTGGTCGCCGCGGGCAAGGCGGACCTCGCCTACTCGGTCGCCGAGAGCCTCGTCCCGGCGCGCCAGGCGGGGGCCGACGTCGTCTCGGTCGCCACGGTCGTCCAGCACAACACCTCGAGCCTGATCTCCCTGGCCGGCAGCGGCATCACCCGCCCCCGCGACCTCGAGGGGCACTCCTACGGCACCTACGGCAGCGACATGGAGAAGGCGCTGATCCGCGCCCTCGTCGCGTGCGACGGCGGCGACCCCGACAAGGTGACGCTCGCGCCGCTGGGCTCGGACGACTTCCGCATCGGCCTCACCCAGCACCAGTTCGACACGGCGTGGGTGTTCGACGGGTGGGACACCATCCGGCTGCGCGACGTCGACGGCCTCGACGTCTCGACCATCGCCTTCGCCGACCACACGGACTGCATCCCGGACTGGTACACCCCGCTGCTCGCCACGTCCCGCACGACGCTCGACGACGACCCGCAGCTCGTGCGCGACTTCCTCGCCGCGCTCAGCGAGGGGTACCAGAAGGCGATGGCGGACCCGCGGGCGGCAGCGACCGACCTGCTCGCCGCTGCCCCTGAGCTCGACCACGACCTCGTCGAGCGCAGCGCCGACTACCTGGCCACGCGCTACACCGACGACCCCGCCCGCTGGGGCCGGCAGGACGCGGCTGTGTGGGACGGGTTCGTCGGCTTCCTGGAGGAGCACCACCTGATCGAGCCCGGGTTCGACACCTCGGAGGCATGGACCGATGACTACCTGCCCGGGTGACCCGACCGCCGGGGGAGCACGGGCAGCGGTGGCGGGCCGGGCGCTCGGGGTGGAGCACCTGACGGTGACCTTCCGCGGCTCCGGGCGGCGTTCCCGCCACCCGGTCACGGTGCTCGACGACGTGGGGCTGGGCCTTGCGTCGGGCGAGCTGCTCGCGATCGTGGGCCCGTCGGGCTGCGGCAAGTCGACGCTGCTGCGCGCGTTCGCGGGGCTGCTGCCGGCGTCTGCCGAGATCGGCAGGTCGGGCGCCGTCTCGGTGCCACGAGACCGCTCCGGGCGGCCCGACATCGCCTGGATGCCCCAGCAGGACAGCCTGCTGCCGTGGCGGCGCGCGGTGGCCAACGCGGCGCTCGGCGCGCGGGTCCAGGGGGTGTCCCGCCGAGAGGCGGCCCGCCGGGCCGGGGCGTTGTTCGGCCGCTTCGGCCTCGAGGGGTTCGAGCGGTCGTGGCCGCACGAGCTGTCCGGCGGCATGCGCCAGCGGCTCGCGCTGCTGCGCACCGCGCTCGCGGGGCGCAGCGTCCTGCTGCTCGACGAGCCCTTCGGCGCCCTCGACGCGATCACCCGCCGCTCCATGAACGAGTGGCTCGCGGACCTGCGCCGGTCCGAGCAGGGTTCCCTGCCGAGCAGCGTCGTGCTCGTCACGCACGACGTCGAGGAGGCGGTCACCCTCGCCGACCGGGTCCTGGTGATGAGCGCCCGGCCCGGCCGGATCGTCGACGAGATCGTGGTGGGTGCCGAGACCCGGCCGCGGGAACGCATCCTCGACGCGCTGGCCGGCTAGCAACCGGCGGTGGCGTCTGCGACAGACGTCAGGGGAGAGCGCCCCGACATCTGTTGCAGACGCCGCCGGTCAGGGCAGACTCACAGCAGGAGCCGCACGCCGGACGACCCCGAGGAGCGACGATGACGCAGGTGCAGGCCACGCGGTGGGCGCTCGGCGCGCCGTGGTTCACGCAGGAGCCCGAAGCCGTCGTCGACGCCCTCGGCACTGACGCGCAGCGCGGGCTGACCTCCGCGGAGGCGGGACAGCGCCTCGAAGAGCTCGGCCCCAACGCGATCGCGGCCGAGCCCTCTCCCTCCGTGTGGCAGCTCGCGCTGAAGCAGCTGGTCGACCCGATGAACGTCATGCTCGTCGCCGTCGCGGTGATCGGCTTCTTCATCTCGCAGGCGACCGTGGGGATCATGGTGGCGCTCCTGGTGGTCGTCAACGTGGTGCTGGGGGCCCAGCAGGAGCTGCGGGCCCAGCGCTCCGTCGACGCGCTCGCGGACCTTCAGGTGCCGCAGGCGCGGGTCACGCGTGACGGGGTGCTGCTCGAGGTGCCCGCCACCGACCTCGTCCCGGGGGACGTCCTCGCGCTGGAGGCCGGCGACGTCGTGCCCGCGGACGGGCGCGTGCTGCGCTCCGCCTCGCTCGAGACGCAGGAGTCGGCGCTGACCGGGGAGAGCGCGCCCGTCGAGAAGAGCTCGGAGACGCTCGCCGACCCCACGACCGGCGTCGGCGACCGCGTGAGCATGGTGTTCCAGAACACCGAGGTCACACGCGGCACGGCGACGGTCGTGGTCACCGAGACCGGCATGGGCACCCAGATGGGTCAGATCGCCTCGATGCTCTCGGCCGTGGTGCCCGGCAAGTCCCCGCTGCAGAAGGAGCTGGGCGGTCTCACCCGGGTGCTGAGCATCATCGCCTGGGGTGCGGTCGCGGTGATCGTCGTGATCGGGCTGCTGCGCGGGGAGAGCACCTCGGCGGTGCTGCTGCTCGGCATCTCGATGGCGATCTCGGCGATCCCCACCGGTCTGCCGACCTTCGTGCAGTCGATGCTGGCGCGCGGCTCGAACGAGCTGGCGGCGCACCGCGCGATCGTCAAGAACCTCGCAGACGTCGAGACCCTCGGGGCGACCAGCGCCATCAACTCCGACAAGACCGGGACGCTCACGCTCAACGCCATGACCGTCTCCTCCCTCTACTACCGCCACGAGTGGTTCTCGGTCGGCGGCGGTGGGTACGAGAAGACCGGTGACGTCCGCTGCGTGGCCGGTCGCCCGGTGCCGGACTTCACCGCGCTCGCCTACGGGCTGTGCCTGTGCAGCGACGCGACCGTGTCCGACGACGGCACCGTGGTGGGCGACCCGACCGAGGCGGCGCTCGTCGTGCTCGCGGCGAAGCTGGGCGTCGACGCCGAGCTGACCCGCCGCGACTACCCGCGCGTGGCCGAGGTGCCCTTCGACTCGGCGTACAAGTTCATGGCGACCTTCCACCACGTGCCGTTGCGGGGCCGCGAGCAGCTGTCCGGGCTCGTGAAGGGCGGCCCGGACGTGATCCTCGCCCGCTGCGACCGCGCGGTCATGCCGGGCGGCGAGGTCGTGCCCATCGACCAGGTGCGCGAGGACCTCGAGGCCGCCAACCGGGAGCTGTCGAGCAAGGGGCTGCGCGTGCTGGCCTTCGGGTTCGTGGACCTCGAGGGGCGCGAGGAGGAGGTCGTCGCCGACCCGGTCGCCGCGGTCCGCGACCTCGTCTTCGTCGGTCTGGTCGGCATCATCGACCCGCTGCGTCCCTCCTCCAAGGAGGCGGTGCGCGTCGCCCAGCGGGCGGGCATCGAGGTCCGGATGATCACGGGCGACCACGCGATCACCGCCGGGGCGATCGGTGCCGAGCTGGGTCTGGGCCGGGGGGCGATCAGCGGTGCCGAGCTGCAGTCGATGAGCGACGAGGAGGTCACGGCGGCGCTGCCCGGCCTGCACGTCTTCGGGCGCGTCACCCCGCAGGACAAGCTGCGCCTGGCGCGCCTCATGCAGGACGACGGCGCGGTCGTCGCGATGACCGGTGACGCCGTGAACGACGCGGCCGCGCTCAAGCAGGCCGACGTCGGCGTCGCGATGGGCTCGGGCAGCGAGGTGACCAAGCAGGCGGGGAACATGATCCTCACCGACGACAACTTCGGCACCCTCGTCGCGGCCGTCCGCATCGGGCGCGCGATCTACGACAAGATCGTCGGCTACGTGCGGTTCCAGATGTCGCTGCTGTTCTCGCTCGTGCTGCTGTTCCTGGTGGCGAGCGTGTTCCACGTCAACGGGGGCGTGCCGCTGACGCCGCTCATGGTGCTCTTCCTCAACTTCTTCGTCACGATCTTCCCGGTGGTCGTGATCATGCTCGACCCGGCGCCGGCCGACATCATGGACCGACCGCCGCGCGACCCGGCGGTGACGATCGCGCGGCCCGGCGCCGTCGTGCAGTGGCTGTTCTACGGTGCGCTGATGTTCGCGACGACGATCGTCCCGCTGCTCGTCGTGCCTGGCGACCGCGGGGCCGGGGTCCCCAGCGTCCCGGTGACCATGGCCTTCGTCGTCTCGGCTCTCGGCTCCCTGCTGGGTGGGCTGGCCATCCGCCGCGACCCGGCCTCCGGGCTGGCCGCGCCGGTGCTGACCGCGGTCCGGTGGCTCGCGGTGCCCGCAGCGCTCACCGTCGTGTCGGTCGAGGTGGGCTTCATGCAGCAGTGGCTCGGGACCGTCGACCTGGACGGGCGACAGTGGATCGCCTGCCTGGGGCTGGCCGCGATCGTGCCGCTGGTCGTCGAGCTGGAGAAGTGGGCGCGCCGGGCGCGGGCAGCACGCCGCGCCTGATCGCCGCCGTGCGCCTCCCACTTCGTATGCACTCGGGTGTATGGTTATTCACATGACTGTCACCGTCGCCGTCGCTGGAGCCAGCGGGTACGCCGGGGGAGAGGCGTTGCGCCTGCTCCTGGGCCACCCGGAGATCGAGATCGGCGCGCTCACCGCGCACAGCAACGCGGGGTCTCGTCTCGGCGAGGTCCAGCCGCACCTGCGCGCGCTCGCGGACCGGGTGCTCCTCGAGACGACGGCCGAGAACCTGGCCGGGCACGACGTCGTCGTGCTCGCCCTGCCGCACGGGGCGAGCGGCGAGATCTCTGCCCAGCTCCCGCAGAGCACGATCGTGGTCGACCTCGGGGCCGACCACCGGCTGGCGTCGGCGCGCGACTGGACCGACTACTACGGCAGCGACTTCGCCGGCACCTGGCCCTACGGGCTGCCCGAGCTGGTCACCGGTCCGACGACGCGCCAGCGCGAGGCGCTGCGGGGCGCCACCCGCATCGCCGTCCCGGGCTGCAACGTCACCGCGGTCACGCTCGGGCTGCAGCCCGGCGTCGCAGCCGGGATCCTCGACGCCACGGACCTGGTCGCCGTGCTCGCCGTCGGCTACTCGGGGGCCGGCAAGTCGCTCAAGCCGCACCTGCTCGCCTCCGAGGCGCTCGGTGCCGCCGCCCCCTACGCGGTGGGCGGCACGCACCGCCACATCCCGGAGATCGCGCAGAACCTGCGCGCCGCCGGGGCGATCGACGTCGCCCTGTCCTTCACGCCCGTGCTCGTGCCGATGTCCCGGGGCATCCTCGCCACCGCCACGGCCCGGCTGGCACCGGGGATGGAGGACATCAGCGACATCGAGCTGAACGCGCTGTGGTCCGCTACCTATGCGGACGAGCCCTTCGTCGAGGTGCTCCCGACAGGCGTGTGGCCCAGCACGGCCCAGACCCTCGGCGCCAACACCGCACTGGTGCAGGTCGCCTATGACCGCAAGGCCCGCCGCGTCGTGACCGTCACCGCGATCGACAACCTCGTCAAGGGCACCGCCGGCGGCGCCCTGCAGTCGCTCAACATCGCCCTCGGCCTGCCGGAGACCACGGGCCTGACCACGCAAGGAGTCGCACCGTGAGCGTGACCGCGCCCCAGGGCTTCGTCGCCGCCGGCGTCGCCGCCGGCCTCAAGACGTCCGGCAGCCGCGACGTCGCCGTCGTCGTGAACACCGGCCCGCTCAAGACCGCGGCCGCGGTCTTCACCTCGAACCGGGTCGTCGCCGCGCCCGTCGTGTGGTCGCGCCAGGCCGTGTCCGACGGCGTCGCCGAGGCCGTGATCTACAACTCCGGCGGCGCCAACGCCTGCACGGGCCCCGAGGGCTTCGCGGACACGCACCGCACGGCCGAGCACCTCGCCGCCGCGCTCGGCGTCTCCGCCGGGGACGTGCTGGTCGGCTCGACCGGGCTGATCGGCGTCCGGCTGCCGATGGACGCGCTGCTCGCCGGGGCGGACGCCGCGGTGGCGGCGCTCTCGCCCGAGGGCGGGCCCCAGGCGGCCCAGGCCATCATGACCACCGACACCGTGGCGAAGACCACCGTGCAGCAGCGGGGCGAGGCGCCCGCGGTCTGGACCGTCGGCGGCATGGCCAAGGGCGCCGGCATGCTGGCCCCCGGCCTGGCGACCATGCTGAGCGTCCTGACCACGGACGCCGTCGTCGACGCCACCACGGCCGACGCCGCCCTGCGGGCCGCGACCCGGGTGACCTTCGACCGCGTCGACTCCGACGGCTGCATGTCCACCAACGACACGGTGATCCTGCTCGCCTCCGGCGCCGCGGGCGTCGAGGTCGGCGAGGCGGAGCTGACCGAGGCGCTCACCGCGGCCTGCGGCGACCTGGCGCGCCAGCTCGTGGCCGACGCCGAGGGCGCCAGCCACGACGTGCTCGTCACCGTCCGGGGGGCCACCACCGAGGACGCCGCCGTGGCAGTGGCCCGGGCCGTCACACGCTCCAACCTGTTCAAGGCGGCCGTCTTCGGCAACGACCCGAACTGGGGCCGCGTGCTCTCCGCCGTCGGCACCGTGCCCGAGACCGTCGCCCCCTACGACCCGCTCGCCCTCGACGTCTCGATCAACGGCGTCCAGGTCTGCCGGGCCGGCGGCGTGGGCGAGGACCGCGAGCTGGTGGACCTCGGCTCGCAACGCGAGGTCCACGTCGAGGTCGACCTGCACGCCGGGACCGCCTCGGCGGGCGTGTGGACCAACGACCTCACCCACGACTACGTCCACGAGAACAGCGCGTACTCCTCATGATGGATCCCGCACCCCTCACGCCCGTCCACCCGCCCGTGCTCGCCGGGGAGGACGTCGACCTCACGCCCGGTCAGAAGACCGACGTGCTCATCGAGGCGCTGCCCTGGCTCCAGGAGTTCGCCGGGGCGCTCGTCGTCGTCAAGTACGGCGGCAACGCCATGGTCGACGACGACCTCAAGGCCGCCTTCGCCCAGGACATGGTGTTCCTGCGCCGGGTGGGGCTGCGCCCGGTCGTCGTGCACGGTGGCGGGCCGCAGATCTCCGACATGCTCGAACGGCTCGGCATCGACTCCGAGTTCCGCGGCGGCCTGCGGGTCACCACCCCCGAGGCGATGGACGTCGTGCGCATGGTGCTCACGGGCAAGGTGTCGCGCGAGCTCGTGGGGCTGATCAACGCGCACGGCCCGTACGCCGTGGGGCTCTCGGGGGAGGACGGCGGCCTGTTCCAGGCGCGCCGACGGACCGCGACCATCGACGGCGAGCCGGTCGACGTCGGCCTGGTGGGCGACGTCGTCGAGGTGCACCCGCGCGCCGTCCAGGACCTGCTCGACGCCGGGCGCATCCCCGTGGTCTCCACGGTCGCCCCCGACATCGAGGACCCGACGCAGGTGCTCAACATCAACGCCGACACCGCCGCCGGGGCGCTGGCGGTGGCGCTCGGCGCGCGCAAGCTGGTCGTGCTCACGGACGTCGAGGGCCTGTACGGGGCGTGGCCGGACCGCTCCTCGCTGCTGAGCTCGGTGACGGAGACGGAGCTCGCCGCGCTGATGCCGTCCCTGCAGTCCGGCATGGTGCCGAAGATGGAGGCCTGCCTGCGGGCCGTGCGTGGCGGCGTCGACGAGGCGCACGTCATCGACGGGCGCCAGCCGCACTCGATCCTCGCGGAGATCTTCACCTCGAAGGGCGTCGGCACCATGGTCGTGCCCGACGCCACCCCCGGCGACCCCACGCCCGACGAGCCCGGAGCGACCGCATGAGCGACCAGCGTCCCATCCCCACCGCTGCCGGTCGAGCAGCGAGCGACGAGCGTATCGAGACCCCCGCCACCCACGAGGTCGCCACCTGGCAGCACCGCTACGGCGACGCCCTGCTCGGCGTCTTCGGCACACCCAAGACCGTGCTGGTGCGCGGCGAGGGCGTGTACGTGTGGGACGCCGACGGCACGCGCTACCTGGACCTGCTCGCGGGCATCGCGGTCAACGCCCTGGGCCACGCCCACCCCACCCTCACCGGGGCGATCGGCGCGCAGCTCGCGACCCTCGGCCACGTGTCGAACTTCTTCGCCACGCCCACCCAGGTCGCGCTCGCCGAGCGGCTGCTGACCCGCACCGGTGCCCCCGAGGGCTCCCGGGTGTTCTTCACGAACTCCGGCACCGAGGCCAACGAGGCCGCCTTCAAGATCGCGCGCCGCAACCGGGGCGAGGACGGCCGACGCACCCGCATCATCGCGCTGGAGGGCTCCTTCCACGGCCGCACGATGGGCGCGCTCGCCCTCACCTCCAAGGCGGCCTACCGCGAGCCCTTCGAGCCGCTGCCCGGTGGTGTGGAGTTCGTCCCCGCAGGCGACCTGGCGGCGCTCGAGGCGGCCTTCGCGGCGGACGGCGAGGGTGGCCCCGACGCGAGCACCGTCGCCGCGGTGTTCCTCGAGCTCGTGCAGGGAGAGGGCGGCGTGCTGCCGCTGCCCGAGGGCTACCTGGCGCGTGCCCGCGAGCTCACGAGCGCGCACGGGGCGCTGCTGATCGTCGACGAGGTGCAGACCGGCATGGGGCGCACCGGCCACTGGCTCGCGCTGCAGGACCCGGCGCTCGGCGGGGGTGTCGTGCCCGACGTCGTGACGCTCGCCAAGGGGCTCGGCGGCGGCTTCCCGATCGGCGCCGTCGTCACCTACGGCGAACGGGGCTCGCACCTGCTCTCACCCGGCCAGCACGGCACCACCTTCGGGGGCAACCCGGTCGCCGCGGCCGCCGCGCTCGCGACCATCGGCGTCATCGAGCGCGACGACCTCCTCGCGAGCGTGACGGCGGTCGGCGAGCACATCCGCTCCCAGGTGCGCGGGATGGCCGGCGAGGGCCCGCTCGTCACCGGCGTGCGGGGCGCCGGGCTGCTGATCGGCGTCCAGCTCGCCGCCGACGTGGCCGCCCAGGTCACGGACCTGGCGCAGCGCGACGGTTTCATCGTCAACGCCGTCTCGCCCTCGGTGGTCCGCCTGGCACCGCCGCTCGTCATCACCCGCGAGCAGGTCCAGCCCTTCCTCGACTGGCTGCGCGACCTGAACGCCGACCCCGCCTCCCGAGGCGTGCGCCTCCCGACCGCCGACGATCTCCCCACCGACGACCTCCCGACCTACGAGGAGCCCCGATGACCCGCCACTTCCTGCGCGACGACGACCTCTCGCCCGCCGAGCAGCGCGAGGTCCTCGAGCTGACCGCGGCCTTCCGCGAGGACCGGCACGTGCGCACCCCGCTCGCCGGGCCGCAGGCGGTCGCTGTCATCTTCGACAAGCCGACGCTGCGCACGCAGGTGTCGTTCACCACCGGCATCGCCGAGATGGGCGGCTACCCGCTGCTCCTCGACGGGAACCTCGCCCAGATCGGCACCCGCGAGTCGGTGGCCGACGTCGCCCGCGTGCTCGGGCGGCAGGTCAGCGCGATCGTGTGGCGCACCTACGGCCAGCACCGCATCGAGGAGATGGCCGCGCGCTCCGGCGTGCCGGTCGTCAACGCGCTCACCGACGACTTCCACCCGTGCCAGATCCTCGCGGACCTCGCGACGGTCGCCCTGCACCGCGGCGGTGTGGACGCGCTGGCCGGCCAGACCTTGGCCTATGTCGGCGACGGCTCGAACAACATGGCGCACTCGTACCTGCTGGGCGGGGCGACCGCTGGCCTGCACGTGCGGGTCGGCACCCCCGCCGCCTACCCGCCCGCCCCCGAGATCCTCGCCCGGGCCGAGCAGATCGCGGCGACCACGGGCGGCTCCGTCACCGTCACCGACGACCCGGTCGCCGCGGTGCGGGGGGCCGACGTCGTGGCGACAGACACCTGGGTGTCGATGGGTCAGGAGGCCGAGGCGGCCCAGCGCGAGAAGCCGTTCCTGCCCTTCCAGGTCGACGACGCGCTGCTCGCCCACGCGGCGGACGACGCCGTCGTGCTGCACTGCCTGCCCGCCTACCGCGGCAAGGAGATCACCGCCGAGGTGCTCGAGGGACCCCGCTCGGTCGTGTGGGACGAGGCCGAGCACCGGCTGCACGCGCAGAAGGCGCTCCTCGCCTGGCTGCTCGAGCACCAGACGCAGGAGCAGCGGTGAGCGCTCCTGCGGGCGGACCCACGGTGCCGGCCACCAAGGCGGCTCGTCACGCGCGCATCCGCAGCGTCCTGGAGCGGGCGCAGATCCACTCCCAGGCCGAGCTCGCGACCGCGCTCGCCGACGACGGCCTCTCGGTGGCCCAGGCGACGCTCTCGCGAGACCTGGTCGAGCTGCGTGCCGAGCGGGTGCGGGCCGCCGACGGACAGCTCGTCTACGTCCTGGCGCAGGGCCCGCAGCGCGGCGCCCACCCCGCCGACGCCGACCAGCTCGGCTCCCGGCTGGCCCGGCTCTGCGTCGAGACGCTCGTCTCGGCCGAGGCCTCCGGGAACCTCGTCGTGCTGCGCACGCCCCCGGGTGCCGCGCAGTACCTCGCCTCGGCGGTCGACCACGCCGTCGTGCCGGGGATCCTGGGCACGATCGCCGGCGACGACACCGTGCTGGTGGTGACCCGTGCCCCGGACGGCGGCACCGACGTCGCCGCGCACTTCCTGTCCCTGGCCGGGACCACCGACCAGGGGTTCGCCGGGAGGCCTGGCGACCTGGGACACTGATGGCAGAGCACCGCGCCACGCCGTCGACGGCACCGGCCGGCATGCTGCTGCACACCGACCCTGCACCACCCTCATCATCGTGAAAGAGAGACACAGGACATGACTGATCGCGTCGTGCTCGCCTACTCCGGCGGCCTGGACACGTCTGTCGCCATCGGCTGGATCGCCGAGGCCACCGGGGCCGAGGTCGTGGCGGTCGCCGTCGACGTCGGCCAGGGCGGCGAGGACCTCGAGGTCATCCGCCAGCGGGCGCTCGCCTGCGGCGCGGTGGAGGCCTACGTGGCCGACGCCCGTGACGAGTTCGCGGCCGAGTACTGCATGCCCGCGCTGCGCGCGAACGGCCTCTACCTCGACCGCTACCCGCTGGTCTCCGCCATCTCCCGCCCGGTGATCGTCAAGCACCTCGTGCGCGCCGCCCGGCAGTTCGGCGCGAGCACCGTGGCGCACGGCTGCACCGGCAAGGGCAACGACCAGGTCCGCTTCGAGGTGGCGACGACCTCGCTCGCCCCCGAGCTCAAGACCATCGCCCCCGTGCGCGACCTCGCCCTGACGCGCGAGAAGGCCATCGCCTACGCGGAGAAGCACGACCTGCCGATCGCCACCACCAAGCACAACCCGTTCTCGATCGACCAGAACGTGTGGGGCCGCGCGGTGGAGACGGGCTTCCTCGAGGACATCTGGAACGCCCCGACGAAGGACGTCTACAGCTACACCGACGACCCGGCCTTCCCGCCGGTCGCCGACGAGGTCGTCATCACCTTCGAGCAGGGTGTCCCGGTCGCGCTCGACGGCGTCGCGGTGACCCCGCTGCAGGCGATCCAGGAGATGAACCGCCGTGCCGGCGCCCAGGGCGTGGGCCGCATCGACATCGTCGAGGACCGTCTGGTCGGCATCAAGTCCCGCGAGATCTACGAGGCGCCCGGCGCGATCGCGCTCATCGCGGCGCACCAGGAGCTCGAGAACGTCACCCTCGAGCGCGAGCAGGCCCGCTTCAAGCGCCAGATCGAGCAGCGCTGGACCGAGCTCGTGTACGACGGCATGTGGTTCAGCCCGCTGAAGAAGTCGCTGGACGTCTTCATCGACGACACGCAGCGCTACGTCTCCGGTGAGGTCCGCCTCGAGCTGCACGGCGGCCGCGCCACGGTCACCGGGCGTCGTTCGGAGACCAGCCTGTACGACTTCAACCTCGCGACCTACGACGAGGGCGACTCGTTCGACCAGTCCCAGGCCAAGGGCTTCATCGAGATCTACGGCCTGACCGCCAAGCTCGCCGCCGCCCGCGACGAGAAGTTCGGCAACGGTGTGGACTTCGGCACCGGCGACCTCGAGAAGACCGATGCCTGACGAGAACCCCGACTCCGCCGGTCGAGCCCCGAGCGACTCCTCTTCCGCCGGTCGAGCAGCGAGCGCCGGCGAGCGTGTCGAGACCCCCGAGCCCCGCATGAGCCTGTGGGGCGGCCGTTTCGCCGGCGGCCCCAGCGAGGCCCTGGCCCGCCTCTCGGAGTCGACTCATTTCGACTGGCGGCTCGCCCAGCACGACATCCGCGGCTCCCGCGCGCACGCCCGGGTCCTGCACCGGGCCGGCCTGCTGGACGAGACTGAGCTCGAGGGCATGATCGCGGCCCTCGACCAGCTCGCGGCCGACGTCGAGTCGGGCGAGTTCACGCCGGTGCGTGAGGACGAGGACGTGCACACGGCCCTCGAGCGCGGGCTCATCGAGCGGGCGGGGCCCGAGCTCGGCGGCCGGCTGCGCGCCGGTCGCTCGCGCAACGACCAGATCGCCACGCTCGTGCGGATGTACCTGCGCGAGCAGGCGCGCGAGGTCGGTGGCCTCGTGCTCGACGTCGTGGACGCGCTCGTCGAGCAGGCCGCGGCGGCCGGCGACGCGCCCATGCCGGGGCGCACGCACCTGCAGCACGCCCAGCCGGTGCTGCTCGCCCACCACCTGCTCGCGCACGCGTGGCCGCTGCTGCGCGACGTCGACCGCTTCATCGACTGGGACGTGCGCGCCGCGCGCTCGCCCTACGGCTCGGGGGCGCTGGCGGGCTCGTCGCTCGGGCTCGACCCCGCGGCCGTGGCCGCGGAGCTCGGGTTCGACGGGCCCGTCGACAACTCCATCGACGGCACCGCCTCGCGCGACGTCGTCGCGGAGTTCGCCTTCGTCGCGGCGATGATCGGCATCGACCTGTCCCGGCTGTCCGAGGAGATCATCCTCTGGAACACCAAGGAGTTCGGCTTCGTCCGCCTGGACGACGCCTTCTCCACGGGCTCGAGCATCATGCCCCAGAAGAAGAACCCCGACGTCGCCGAGCTCGCCCGCGGCAAGTCCGGGCGCCTGGTCGGCGACCTCACGGGCCTGCTGACCACGCTCAAGGGCCTGCCGCTCGCGTACAACCGCGACCTGCAGGAGGACAAGGAACCGGTCTTCGACCAGGTCGACACGCTCACGGTCCTGCTCCCGGCCTTCGCCGGGATGATCGCGACCGCGACCTTCGACACGGCGCGCATGGCGGAGCTGGCGCCCCAGGGCTTCTCGCTCGCCACCGACGTCGCGGAGTGGCTGGTGCGCCAGGGCGTGCCGTTCCGCGTCGCCCACGAGGTCTCGGGCGCGTGCGTGCGCGAGTGCGAGGAGCGCGGCATCGAGCTGTGGGACCTGTCGGACGACGACCTGTCCCGCATCAGCGAGCACCTGACGCCCGCGGTCCGCGAGGTGCTGACCGTGCCCGGATCGCTCGCCTCGCGCGACGCCGCGGGCGGGACGGCGCCCGTGCGGGTGGCCGAGCAGCTCGAGGCGGCCCGGGTCCAGGCGGCGGAGTTCCGGTACTGGGTCAACGGCTGACGGTGACGACGACCGGCGGCACACCTGTGGGGGACGGACCGTCCGCGGGCGATCTGCCGCCTCGTGACGGCGGGCTCCCGGGCGGCGTCGTGCTCGGCGCCGAGACCCTCCCCGGTCTGGACGCGGCGTTGCGGGCCCGGCCCGCCGGGCTGGGCGCGGGCCGCCTGGTCTGCCTCGACGGTCCCGCCGGGTCCGGCAAGACGACGCTCGCCACCCTGCTGCAGGAGCGGTGGCGAGCGTCGCTCGTCCACATGGACGACCTCTACGAGGGCTGGTACGGACGCGACGCGGGTGTGCGGCACCTGCTCGACGACGTCCTCGCGCCGCTCGCCCGCGGCGACGAGGGCCGCTATCGGCGCTACGACTGGGACGCGGACGCCCCGGCCGAGGAGCACCGGGTGCCGCCGGGCCCGGTGCTCGTCGTCGAGGGTTGCGGCAGCGCCCCGCGAGCCGTCGACGGCTACGATCCTCTCGTCGTCTGGGTCGAGGTGCCGGCCGACCTGCGGCTGCGTCGTGGTCTGGCGCGGGACGGCGAGGCGATGCGGGATCATTGGCTGCAGTGGATGGCCGAGGAGCAGGACCTCTACGCGCGGGAGCGCACACGCGAGCGCGCGCAGGTACACATCGACGGGACGCGCGGGGCCATCGTGGTCGCGCGCCGCAACGAGGAGGACGCGTGAGCGCCGACATCATCGACGAGCTGCGCTGGCGGGGCCTGATCGCCCAGGTGACGGACGAGGAGGCGCTCCGGGCGCGCATGTCCGAGGGGCCGATCACGCTCTACGCCGGCTTCGACCCCACGGCGCCCTCCCTGCACCACGGGCACCTGGTCCAGCTCGTGCTCCAGCGTCACCTGCAGCAGGCGGGGCACCGGGTCATCGCCCTGGTGGGCGGCGCGACCGGCCTCATCGGTGACCCTCGCCCCACCAGCGAGCGCACGCTCAACACCCCCGAGGTGGTGGCCGAGTGGGCGGAGCGGCTGCGCCGGCAGATCTCCCGCTTCCTCGACTTCGAGGGCGACAACGCCGCGAAGCTCGTGAACAACCTCGACTGGACCGCCGAGCTGAGCGCGATCGACTTCCTGCGGGACGTCGGCAAGCACTACCGCCTGGGCACCATGCTCGCGAAGGACATCGTCGCCCGGAGGCTGAGCAGCGAGGAGGGCATCAGCTTCACCGAGTTCAGCTACCAGATCCTGCAGGGCATGGACTTCCTCGAGCTGTACCGGCGCGAGGGCTGCGAGCTGCAGACCGGTGGCAACGACCAGTGGGGGAACCTGCTCTCGGGCGTCGAGCTGATCCGCAAGTCAGAGCACGCGGGCGTGTTCGCGCTCACGACGCCGCTGATCACCAAGGCGGACGGCACCAAGTTCGGCAAGACCGAGGGCGGCGCGGTGTGGCTCGATCCCTCGATGATGAGCCCGTACGCGTTCTACCAGTACTGGATCAACGCCGCGGACGCCGACGTGGTCGGGTGGCTGAAGATCTTCACCTTCCGCGGCCGCGAGGAGATCGAGGAGCTGGAGCGCGCGGTCGTGGAGCGCCCCTTCGCCCGTGAGGCGCAGAAGGCGCTCGCGCACGACGTGACGGCTCTGGTGCACGGCGAGAGAGCGACCCAGCAGGCCATCGACGCGAGCCAGGCGCTGTTCGGACGCGGCGAGCTGGCCGACCTCGACGCCGGGACCCTCGATGCCGCGGTCGCCGAGCTGCCCCGTGCCGCCGGCGAGCCGGGCATCCCGCTGGTGGACGCCCTCGTGGGCACCGGCGTGGTCGACGGGCGCAACGCCGCCCGGCGGGCGCTGGGGGAGGGAGGCGTCTACGTCAACAACGTGAAGGCGACCTCCGACGAGCAGGTGCTCGACGAGGGGGACTTCCTGCACGGGAGGCACGTGCTGCTCCGCCGGGGGAAGAAGGCCCTCGCCGTGGTGACGCGCGCCCGCTGACCAGCAGTTCTCGTTGGAATCCCGCCGTCTCGCGACCGGTGACGGTCGCGGTTTGCACCGCGCGCCGAACGCCGTGTAGTGTCCTTCTTGTCGCCCGGTCGGGAGGAACGGACAGGGTGCGGCGAGCGAAGGTGAGAACCTCGCGGAGACACCGCACGGAATGGCTGGTCCCGAGGGCGAAACCCCCTGCGAAGGAAGCGTGAGACAGCTGTCTGCGCGCTGACCACTGCGGGGGCCTGCTGCAGATTCGAGCCGCGAACGGCTGCGATCCGCTGCTCACTCTGGTTCTCGAACCGGGAGCGGGGCGCGGGACGCGAGCTGGACCGAGGCGCCGGGATGCAGTAAGATGGAGAAGTTGCCCCGGATGGGTTCCTGCTGGTTGGTGGGGGTCTTGGTGGTGTGTGTCTGTTCCTTGAGAACTCAACAGTGTGCTTGATAGTTGATGCCATTTTGGTTGTCTGCTGCCGGGTTGGGTCTGCCGTTGTGGTGGGTCTGGTTGGTGGTGGGTGGCTTTTGTATGGCTGATCGTGTGGTTCGTCAGTGGGCCGCATGGTTGGGGCCAGTTTTGTTGGGCCATCTCTTTTTTGGGGTGGTCTGCTTCGTATGGTTGTTGGCCGGGCTTTGGTCTGGTTGGCGCGATACTTTTACGGAGAGTTTGATCCTGGCTCAGGACGAACGCTGGCGGCGTGCTTAACACATGCAAGTCGAACGGTGAAGCCCAGCTTGCTGGGTGGATCAGTGGCGAACGGGTGAGTAACACGTGAGTAA